>Ga0209589_1003471_pt1 | contig 27514 bp, 22 predicted proteins | sample CowpeawhiteBW_FD_187525 | JGI IMG/M metagenome (GOLD analysis project Ga0209589, IMG submission 187525) | Root nodule microbial communities of legume samples collected from California USA - Cow pea white BW (SPAdes) (version 2) | ecosystem: Host-associated > Plants > Roots > Nodule | place: USA...
CTCTTTTTCTCATGAAGGATGCTGTTATTCTTGCTTCTCAGGTATATCTAATCTAACCTATAACCTCTACTTTTCTCCCTTTTCTTGTAATCAATTTTTTAGACTTACACAACATAGCAAAAATCAAATATAATCCTTTATTATGACTACATTATTCATTTTAGACAATGAAAGTTTCTCTTTTTACTCAATCTTTTGATTACACAATATTTGTGCTTCTTATTTTAAGATGTCAATATCTTTCAATTTACCACCTCTTATCTGTTTCATAATTAAATTAAATTTTAATAGTTAAAAGAAATTATTTCTTTCAATACCATTCTCTTAAAGCCATCTAATTTAAATTAATTTGATCTTAAAACATATTTATATATTTCGAATTTATTATACGCAAAAATAATTGTCTTATTTTATGCATTCACTATTACATAGATTTGAATAGTTGTATATAAGTATAATTATTTTCTATTTTATAATTATTCTGAATATTTTTTTTATTTCTTTATTCTCAACTTCACTTTCAAGGATAATCCATTTAAACAAACAACACATCTACATTTTGCCTTTTCCAAAGTACTATAATAGCAAAATGATCACTTACATTCATCACATTAACAGAATGAATTAGAATGGCCTCATCTTCCTGTGTTACCTTCATATGGAAGTGGAAGAGATGCTTCTGGTGCAAGGTTTAGCAGTCTAATTTTTGGGACTAATCTCACTGATGTTGTAATTACTGGTAATCATTTACATAAACAATATTCCATTATTCAAAATTGTTAGTTCTTTTCAAATTGGTTAAGTCATTCTGAATTGGATTTCTTTAAACTTGATGATTAGGTCAGAATGGTACAATTGATGGACAAGGATCTTATTGGTGGGACAAGTTCCACAAGAAGCAGTTGAGTCTCAATAGGCCCTTCATGATTGAGATCATGTACTCTGATCAAATCCAAATATCAGATCTCACTTTGATTAATTCCCCTAATTGGTTTGTTCATCCAGTTTACAGCAGGTTTGATAAGATTCTCTTTTTTTCTTACCAAATTTCTTAAAACTGCTTACTCTTTTTCTTGATCTATAGTGTGCCTCATTAATATTCTCATCAATCTTTACATTTTCAGTAACATAATTGTAAAAGGGCTTACAATTCTTGCCCCAGTGGATTCTCCTAACACTGATGGAATAAACCCAGGTAAAATTCCATGTTTTCTGTTCTCTACTACGTAGCAGATATACCAACATGGTTACTTTGACACATGTAATCAGACATTTCACGATACATGTCATACAAATGTCATCCGACACAAGAATACACCATGTGTCCGAGCTTCATATGTTCTATACTTATGTTCACTTATGTAGTCAAAATAAGGGCATTCTTGTCACAAAGTTTTGATTACTTGAATTGGTTACAATAGGTAACAACCATTGTCAATTATTCTTAACTTTTCTCTTCTCCACAGATTCATGTACAAACACTAGGATCGAAGACTGCTACATTGTTTCTGGTGATGATTGCATTGCAGCAAAAAGTGGTTGGGATGAGTATGGAATTAAATTTGGAAAGCCAACCAAACACTTAGTGATTAGAAGGGTGACTTGCATATCCCCAGACAGTGCCATGGTTGCATTAGGAAGTGAAATGTCTGGTGGAATTGAAGACGTCAGAGTCGAAGATCTCACTGCCATCAACACTGAATCAGCTGTTAGAATCAAAACAGCAGTTGGTAGAGGTGGATTTGTGAAGAACATATTTGTCAGAGGATTGAATCTGAATACCATGAAATATGTATTTTGGATGATAGGTTCTTATGGACAACACCCTGACCCTAACTATGATCCCAAAGCACTTCCTATTATTACCGGAATAAATTTCAAAGATGTTGTTGCAAAGAATGTTACATATTCTGCAAAACTTGAAGGAATCTCCAAAGACCCTTTCACTGGAATTTGCATTTCTAATGTGAGTATCGAAGTGAGTGCACAGAAGAAGAAGAAGCTTCAATGGAATTGCACTGATGTTGCTGGAGTTACTAATAATGTCACTCCTCCACCTTGTGCATTGCTGCCACATAAAGAGAAAACTGATTGTGCTTTTCCAAATGACAAACTACCCATTGAAGGTGTTCAATTCAAGACATGTTCCTTATAAAATAGTCTTGAGAAATGTATTTGAATGTATCACATACATACAGTAGAAATAATAGAAAATACTGTGTTAGAAAAGAAAAAGTCGAGTTTGTTATAAAATAATGCTAACAATAGAGAGAATAAGTAAAGGAAGAATAGAGAATGAGAGAATAAGTAGCAACTTTTACGTGTCTTATTACTAATAGGAAGAGTCTTATTTATAAATACAACATGGTAACTCATAAATGATACAAATAAAATAGTTAATACAAGTATTTACATAAAGAGTAATGAATTATACGACTATCAATCATATGAGTAACTGTATCAAATCAATGGACGACCAGTAATTCATAACACTCCCCCTTGGGTGTCCATTGATAAAAGAATGTGTCTCGTTAAAAATTTTCTAGAAAAACCCTTTGGGATAAAAACCTAGTGGAGAAAAAAGAGTACAACATTCTGTATTCTTTAATACAATATTGTTCATCATATATTCTATTTCTCCCCTCATGTAAACTTACATCATTAAGATGATGGTGTCTGAACTTGTGAATCATTTGTTCAAAAGTTCTTCTTGGCAAAGACTTTATAAATAGACCTGCCAGATTTTCACATGAATGAATCTTTTGGATATTTATATCATTCTTTAAATTGAACAATATATTGTTGTCTTCATATATGGTTGTTGATTCCATCTATGTCGAGGATAGCCATAAGTTTCTTGCACATGTTGAATTATAGACCTTAACCAAGCATATTCACAACTTTTCTCATAATTCTGTATGATTAGATGATGTTGTTGTTATGTATAATTGTGACATTGTGAGGATATGTAAAATAACATACATATGCATAATCCATTAGGTCTGATTTTAAATCAATTGGATAAAATAAGCTCATATTCGTAGTATCCTTAAGGTAATGAAGTATTTGTTTTACTCCAAACCATTTTCTTCTTGTAGTTGAAGAACTATATCTTGCATAAAAAATTTATAGCAAATGCAATATCAGGTCGAGTATAATTAGCAAGACACATTAGTGTTTCTATGATACTAAGATATGGTACTTCTGGATCAAGAAGATCTTCATTTTCTTGAGGTTTAAGAAAAGTCTTTACAACATCTAACGAACTCACATCTGTTGGAGTGCATAATGGACGTGACTTGTCCATTTAGAACATTATAAGCACCTTAATCATATAAGCCTCTTGATGTATAAAAAACACCTTTATTTAAATACTCAATTTGTAATTTCAAACAAGACTTTGTCCTTCAAAGATCCTTCATCTCAAATTATTTCTTTGAGCAATCAATTTTCTTGTGAGCTCATTAGGAGTTCCAACGATGTTTATGTCATCTACATAAACAATCATTATGGCAAATTCATTTTCTAATATTTTCATATAAATACAAGGACAAAAATGATCATTTATATATCTTCTTTTAACAAGTACTCAATAAGACAATTATACCACACCCGTTCTGATTGCTTTAATCAATAAAAGGTCTTGTTCAATCTGTAGAATTTCCCTTGTTAGGAAAATTAAATCCTTCAGGAATTTTCATATAAATATGATTCTCAAGAGAACCGTACAAATAGGCTGTAACATCATCCATTAGATATAAATGCAGACCTTGTTGTGCAATGTTATTGCATCCAATACCAATGAATATGTATTTTCTCATTCAGGAGTTTTTATCTTTTGAACCTATAGGCCTACCACGCTTGAAGTGTTTCTTTGGAACTAACAGGTCTACCACACTTCAAGCGTGTTATGAACTAATATCAATTATCTTTGGAGCATTAGCAACTGATATTAGTTACCCTTTTTCTGTTAGTAAAACATAAGGTAATTGGTTGACTAATTTTGTAAATGAATTATCCTTTGAACTTTTAGTTCACATTCTTTTTTACAAGGATCAAGACGGGATAATGATAATTCATTTCGACCAATATCTTTTTCCAATTGTTTTCTTTCACCCTCTAATGTTGGAAAAACTTATTCATCAAAGTGACAGTCGAAAAGTCGAACTGTAGGTAAGTCTCGTGTTGGTAGTTCAAGATATTTTATTATTGAGGGAGAATCATATCCAATATATATTCTCAATCATCTCTGAGGAACCATCATAGTCCCTTTTTGGTGGGGAAATTGAAACATATACACCACACCTAAAAATTCTTACATCAGAATATTAGGTCACTGACCAACAAAAATTGAATAATAGAAAATTTGTAATAACTTGTTGGCTTGATGCAAATCAATAATGCAACATGCAAAATTGCATATCCCTAAGCAGCCATTAGAAGATTAGCTCTCATAAGTAATGGTCTTGCAACCAATTTTAGACGTTTTAGTAATGATTTTGCAAGTCTATTTTGAGTATGAACATGTGTTATTGGATGCTCAACTTCAATTCCAATTGATATACAATACTCATGAAAAGCATGAGATGTAATTTCACCAATATTATCAAAACAGGTTTTCTTAATCTGATAATCTAGGAAGTCAACTCTTAATTGTACTAATAGCTTTGCAAATACTTGATTGCGAGTTGATAATAAACTAATATGTGACCATCTAGTTGATGCATCAATTAAAACCATGAAATATATAAATGATCAACATGGTAGGTGTATTGGACCACAAATATCACCATGTATTCTTTCTAAAAATGAGATTGAATCATTTTTAATTTTTCTAGTGATGGTCTTAATATCAACTTTCCTTTGTGAACATATAGTACATGAGAACTCATTGGTCTGAAGAAGCCTTTTGACTCTTAAGTGTGTGTGTGTGTGTGTCCACATGAGTTTTTCAACCCTTTTTTTCCCATCATAATTGATCATGTCAAACAAGGAATTCATTCTAATTCGTAAACTTTTGGTTTACCATGAGATGCATTTTAATTATACTAATATATACGTAGTACAAACCATATCCAACTGATCATGCCAAACAAGGCATTCATTTCGATTCGTATTTAAACTTCTGGTTTAACATGACATGCATCTCAATTTTTCTAATATATGTGTAAACCATAAGAAAATGTTGATAATTTCTCCAATACACCTTTTTTTTAACTCAAACGTAGAGATATAGAGATATTTCATATCTTTTTTAACTTTTGTCTCAATATGATATCCATTTAAACAAATATCCTTGAAATTGAATAAGTTTCTATTCAACTTCTTGATAGAAGTATAATAGCTCTTTCGGAGCATTCAAATATATTTTTAGTAATATAAATAATACTAACATTGATGTCTCGCATTACCAAACAAGAGAAAAATTTATTACTCTTGAGAATTGTATAAGTTGTTGTACCATCGATAAGACACATATCCTCATCATTGGTGCTGGTGCCAAAATTCATTCTTCAAATAAATATAAATATCAATATGAGATTTTTTTTCTCATAACCAATGAGGTGATCAATGATTCCATTTGGTTTAGTAAAGAAAATAATAATATCAAGATGAGTCGCATCCATATGGCCATAATCAGAATTACCATCTTCATAAGCAAAGTGTGTTTCTATGTTCTCATTATTTTTAAGATGCTTTGGTGTACGACAAGTGCAACTCAAATGGCCTTTACCATTGTAATGATAACATATATTCTCATCTTGCAGGACTTATATATTATTAAATAGTCTTATCTTTAATCGATCTGTGACTTCCAACACATCTCCCTCACGCTGAGGTATATACATCTCGTGTATGGGACTAGACATTAATGGATGGTCTAATAGCGACCCGATATTGGGTGGAACTATATGCCCACCAAACACAAATCTCACTAGGATAGGCTTTAAACAATGGCTCTGATACCATGTTAAAAAATGGATTTTAAGCCTAACTCAACCTCACAAAATTTACTTGTAAGGTGAGGTTTTCACCATATTTTTCTTTTCCTTTTTTTTCTTCACATTATTGTTCCACTTCTTATGATAAAATGTGTCTTTTTGAAATTTTCTTTATGACCATGTCCATAATCATGATTCTTAGCATAAAAGGAGTAATCAAAAGCAAAGATGTTTGATTTTTTTTTTGTGAACTCTCTTGAAAGGACAATGTTTGTGAAGTCCACTAATGACTTGCAATTGGTGAAGACAAGTGAGAAATTGATTGAGTTTCTTGATATCCTTGTAAAGGAGATTGGAGAAGAAAATATTGTTAAAGTTATCACAAATAATGGAAACAATTATGTATTAGTTGGGAAGTTGTTAGAGGAGAAAAAATCCAATCTATATTGGACTCTCTATGTTGCCTATGTTGTCCATTGCATAGAATTAATGTTTGAAGACATCGGAAAACTTTCTTTAATAAGGAAGAGAGTCCAAAAAGGAATTAGTTTTGTTGGTTTTATATAATCATTTTAATACCTTGAGTTTGTTGTGTAAATTTACTATTAGGAAAATGATATACTGACTACTTTGTTTGACTACTTTTTTTACTCCCTGAGTTAGCATCCAAGGTGGTCATAATGTTTAAAATTCTGATTTAAATTTTTTTATCCACGCTAGCGAGAGAGGGAAAGGAGGAAAAAGAAAGAAGCAGTGGGGTTTCAAACCTAATTTTCATTTTCACTGCTACCTTCTCTCCTAATTTTCATTTTCACTGCTACTTTCTCTCCTTTTTTTCTACATCTATTCTTTGCTCGAAAAAACAGCAATTTATAATTTTGACCCAAAATAAAAAGCCAATGCTTTTTGTCCCTTCTCGAAAGTGGCCTTTTGTGCCCTTTGTGATTCATCTCCACGATTATTGTTGTTCGAAGCAATGGCTAGTTCATCTTCACTGCTTTCGTTTTCGTGGTCATTTTCTCACTGCAAGGGAAAAGAAACAGATACCCATTTGGATTCCTAGTAAATATCCTCTCATTCTCTTTGATTCATGCATTTTTTAATTTGGATTCACCGCTTTGAAGGTGGTTTAGGGAGGGAAAATTGAAGGGATATAGTGATATTGTTTAATCCCTAGGTTGATTACAGTTTGGGGTTCTTGTCTGATTCCTAGTTTTTGTTTGTTTAAATTGCTCAGGAAATTGTATAATTATATTGATGTTGATGCATTTGATTAATTACTCAATGAACCAAATATATTTTGGTTTGCTATATTTTTTAGGGTTCACCCTTCCCAAATTGAAGATTCTTTGGATAAGGAATTTGCCTTATTGGATGACTGATCTCCAAAAAAAATGACAAAAAACCTGTCAAACATATCTGGTGACCTATGTGTAAACAAGTGGGGAGCTACACAGTACTTTTTCACAAATATACAAGAACTTGAAAAATTAATCTTTTTTGTACACACGTAGTTACATGTATCTTTTATGGACCACCAATGTAAACATTTAATTGGTTATGAACACAAATTAATTATTTGGTTTGGCTGGTCTCTAAAAAATGACACAAAACCTATCAAACATATTTGGTGACCCATATGGAAATAAGTAGGAAGTTAGGAAGGACTTTTTGAACAAGTTTAGCAGAACTTGGAAAATTAATGTCTTTTGTATACACAAAGTTACATGTACCTTTTATAGACCACTAATGTAGTCACATTTAACTTGTTATGAACCCTAACCAATTAACTAGCTTGATTAGTCTCCAAAAAAATAACGAAAAACCTATCAAACATATTTGGTGACCTATGTGAAAATAAGTGCAGAACTATAAAGGGCTTTTTGCACAAATATACCAAAACTTGGAAAAATTAATCTTTTTTGTACACACACAGTTACATGTACTTGTTATGGACCACCAATGTAATTACATTTAACTGGTTATGAACCCAAACTAATTAACTAGCTTGACTGGTCTCCAAATAATGACACAAAACCTGTCAAACATATTGGGTGACCCATGTGCAAATAAGTGGAGAGTTGTGAAGGACATTTTGTACAAGTTTACAATAACTTGGAAAGTTAATCTATTTTTACACCCGAAGTCACATGTACTTGTTATAAACCACCAATGTAATTAGATTTAACTAGTTATGAACCTAAACTAATTAACTGGCACTGGTCTCCAAATAAAATGACACAAAATTGATCAAACATATCTAGTGACCCATGTGCAAATAAGTGCAGAGCTAGGAAGTACTTTTTGTACAAGTTTACAATAACTTGGAAAGTTAATCTTTTTTTACACCTGAAGTTACACATACTTGTTATGAACCACCAATGTAATTAGATTTAACTGGTTATGAACCCAAACTAATTAACTGGCTTGACTGATCTCCAATAAAATCACATAAAAATTTGGCAAACATATATGGTGACCCATGTGCAAATAAGTGTTGAGCTAGGAAATACTTTTTGTACAAGTCTACCAGAACTTGGAAAATTAATCTTTTTTGTACAAAAAAAGTTACATGTACCTTTTATGACCACCAATGTAAATATTTAACTAGTTATGAACCCAAACTAATTAACTGGCTTGGCTAGTCTCCAAATAAAATGACACAAAACCTGTCAAACATATATGGTGACCCATGTGCAAATAAGTGCAGAGTTAGGAATTACATTTTGTACAAGTCTACCAGAACTTGAAAAAATAATCTTTTTTCTACACAGGAAGTTATATGTACCTTTTATGACCACAAATGTAAACATTTAACTACACTACAAGAAATATGGTTATTATCTACGCCAATATTTCGTAGGTAATAAACACTTTTTGTAGATAATTTGAATTTATCTACGAATTACCTACGAAGTGAATTTCGTAGGTATTACGCTGGTAGATAACTTTATCTACGAAAATATGTTTCGTAGATAACTTACCTACGACTATTATCTATGAAATACAGTGTAGAAAAATTATCTACGAAATTTTTCGTGAAAAAAATACACTTCGCAATACTCAAATTACCTACAAAATATTTCGTATGTAACTTACCTACGAAAATCTTCGTAAGTAACTTACCTACGAAATACTTCATAGGTAACTTACCTACGAAAATTTTCGTAAATAACTTAAATATAAAAATTAAAAAAAAAATATATTCTAAAATCCCTACAACCATATATATATATATATATATATATATATATATATATATATATATATAATAATTTTATAAATAAATACAATTCAAAATTATAATTTTTTTAAATAACTTTTAATTTGTCAAAAATGTATATCAATATGAAATTCTATATACTAATAGTAAAGAATAATTCTAAATCTTATAATATTCTCTTATTTATATTGTATTTTATATTTTAAAGATATTAAATGTATTTTTTATGGAATAATTTTCTTCATACAGTAGGTACATTTTATGAAGTAGTATGTTTTAAGAAACTTTGTTAAATGATAGCAAAATTAGTGAGAGACTATGCAAGCAAAGTATAATATTGTTTTTTTATTTTATATTTTAAAAAATCACAGTCATTTGAAATAAGAAATAAACTTAAAATAAAGTTATATTTTTTTAATTAGCATAAAAAATTAAACATGTTTTTTTCCAAATCAATATAGGACCAAAGTATATATGTATGTGAAAGTAGGGAAAAACAAGACTTGTAGTTTGTTTGGGAGACTTTGTCCTTCCTAGTCATGAAAAAAAAAAGTATTTAATAAACCTATTCTAAAGTTAAATGATATAAAACCATACCTGAATACCCATATTTTCAATCCTGCAGCAATTAACTCTTTATATATAGGCAGCACAGAAATTTCAGAATCCTTCCAATTCTTTAGGAGCACTTCACTGTGCAACAAACCAAAGGCAAATTTTGAAACTCGTAAGTTCAAACAATTTATATGAACTGAATTTTGATTTCAATTTATTAGAAGCAAAATATCTAGTTTCTACTAACAATAGAATGCAGTGAAAAATATATATTGAGTGAAAAATAATTGACTTACAATGAACCCTTTGAGATTAATAATTTGGGGATTATTTTTGTTATAGTCATGGATTTTCTTAGCCAACCAGGGGACATAGTGCCCTAAAGCATAAAATATTCACACCAAATGTCAGATAAAAATTTTCAGACATTAATTTCAAGTACCTGCATAGCTCTCCCCAGCAATGTAAAACTCTATATTTATACTATGGAAACCTTGACAACCATCTGATTAGAAAAATCAGTGCATCTTGAGGATTGTTAAAAATTTGAAATTCTTAGGATAGAATGATAGTGGTTATGAAAAATGGTGACAAAACTCAATTATATTCAACTGCACATCAAAATTTACTTATACTTATTCTTTTGTCCCCTGAAGTTTTGAGATCAGAGTTGGTATTTGTGTTTGAGAAGCCAACACCAGCAGATGATTCAAGAAAAAGAATATTTGCTTATGAAAATCAATTTGAAAAAAAGAAAGCAAAATTGTGTTTTCATCATATATTGTCATTCTGAAAGGTTAAGAAATCTTAATAAAAACATGTGGTATAGTATAATCGATGTGAATTACAAATCCTATGTAGTAAAGTGACCCAGTGTAATAATGATAAGAGTTGATTCAATGGACATTACCTCTGTTGCATGCATCTGGATTGAGATACAGAGAAGATCCAGTTTTGTTTACACAAAATGGCCCAATTTCCTCTGATGCATCGTATGCTACAGATGAGCATCCAGGCCCTCAACCAGAAATGAAAAATTTATCAATTCACTGTGATTTGGCACATGCAAGTTTTATCTAATGGTCTTAAGAAGCTTGCAGGGTAAGAATTAAGAAGCATGCATGGCTAACAAAAAAGGATAAACAAAAAAGGAAAACAAGAAAACATACTCACAGATATCTGAAAATCATTCCTCTTATAAGCCTGACAGTGCTTTCTTCTTTTCCTACACATCCATGGAAACCCTATCTATGAAAACTCATTTGTACAATTTTATAATTGGGTATCCTGAATTACACGAAAAAATAATCAGAAAAGAACCGAAATACTGAAAAGCAGGGAAATAACCACAAATACCAACATAAGGAAATAGAAAGGTTGCTATATCAGAATATATTCAATACCTTCAAGGCTCCACTTTCAGCACGAAATGGGTGATGGTAATGGGTGATGGTCATCAAGTCTGTGCGTTGAGCATCTACACTATGATCAATCTTTCACTCACTCTTAACTAACCCACAAAACATAAACCCTAAATTATAGACACAAGACGAAAAGTAACAAAATCAAATTCAAACAAATTAACCACAAAGCATAAACCCTAAATCGTAGGTGAGAGAATACAAGATCCTAACCTTTGTTCACCATTCAAGAACTTTCGGTGATAGATGGAAAATGTGTAGCAGAATGAGATAGATGAATGATAGATTTATCAAGTTCATGGACTGAATAGTGAAGCGACGGCAGTGAGATGATGGTGTTGAAACGTAAAAGCACGAGGGAGGCATGAGCCGTGAAGAGGATTGAATGACGGTGACAATGGAACTCAGGCGAGGATCGAGCGACGGAGAGAAAGTTGAACCCAGGTGATGATGGAAGGTGACGGTGGTGTTAAATGTGAGGGGACGTCACTCTAAGGGTGGGAAGTTTTTTTTTCTCTTCCATTCAGTCTCACGAAGAAGTGAACCATAAAAATTTGGGCATTTATTTAATTCTTTTAATTATATGTAATCTACGAAATCTCAGTGTAGAAAACATATTATTTAGTTTTTATCTTTGAAACTATAATATTTCGTAGGAAATTTTTTTGTCAAAATCTGGTATATTTACCTACAAAACTTTCGTAGATAACTTTATTCTTTTGTTATCTATGAACGATAATGTTATCTGCGAAAATTTTTCATAGATAAAATATCATTATCCACGAAAATTATTTCGTAGATAATTTTTCATAGATAATATATAATTTTCTTGTAGTGCTAGTTATGAACCCAAACTAATTAACTGGCTTGGCTAGTGTCCAAATAAAATGACACAAATCTTGTCAAACATATCTGGTGACCCATGTGCAAATAAGTGCAGAGTTAGGAATTACACTTTGTACAAGTCTACCAGAACTTGGAAAATTAATCTTTTCTGTACACAAAAAGTTACATGTACCTTTTATGACCACCAATGTAAACATTTAACTAGTTATGAACCCAAACTAATTAACTAGCTTGGCTAGTCTCCAAATAAAATGACATAAAACTTGTCATACATATATGGTGACCCATGTACAAATAAGTGCAGAGTTAGGAATTACATTTTGTACAAGTCTACCAGAACTTGGAAAAATAATCTTTTTTCTACACAGGAAGTTACATGTATCTTTTTTGACCACCAATGTAAATATTTAATTGGTTATGAACCCAAACTAATTAACTGGCTTGGCTAGTCTCCAAATAAAATGACATAAAACTTGTCAAACATATCTGGTGACCCATGTGCAAATAAGTGCAGAGGTAGGAAGTACATTTTGTACAAGTCGACTAGAACTTGGAAAATTAATCTTTTTTGTACTCAGGAAGTTATATGTACCTTTTATGACCACCAATGTAAACATTTAACTGGTTATAAACCCAAACTAATTAACTGGCTTGGCTAGTCTAAAAAAAATGACACACATCTTGTCAAACATATATGGTGACCCATGTGCAAATAAGTGCAGAGATAAGAATTACACTTTGTACAAGTCTACCAGAACTTGAAAAATTAATCTTTTTTGTACACAAGAAGTTACATGTATCTTTTTTGACCACCAATGTAAACATTTAACTGGTTATGAACCCAAACTAATTAACTGACTTGGCTAGTCTCCAAATAAAATGACACAAAACTTGTCAAACATATCTGGTGACCCATGTGAAAATAAGTGGAGAGGTAGGAAGTACATTTTGTACAAGTCTACTAGAACATGGAAAATTAATCTTTTTTGTACTTAGGAAGTTACATGTACCTTTTATGACCACCAATGTAAACATTTAACTGGTTATGAACCCAAACTAATTAACTGGCTTGGCTAGTCTCAAAAAAAATGACACACATCTCTTCAAACATATCTAGTGACCCATGTGCAAATAAATGCAGAGTTAGGAATTACATCTTATACAAGTCCACCAGAACTTGGAAAATTAATTTTTTTGTACACAAGAAGTTACATGTACATTTTATGGACCACCAATGTAAACATTTAATTGGTTATGAACCAAAATAATTAACTGGCTTGACTGGTCTCCAAAACAAATGATACAAAATCTGTCAAACAAACATATCTGATGATCCATGTGTAAATAAGTGCAAAGTTGGGAAAAAGTTTTTGCACAAATATAAGTCTATCTAAAATTTAATATATTTTTCATAATATATTTATTCTTAAAAATTTAATATTTTTAAAAGTCATAATTTATGTGTAACCTAACATCTTGTGTGAATCAAACTATTACCATAAAATTAATTACATGGTTATAAAAGAATTAAAATTACAAATCATAACAATAATAATAATATTGAATATACAACTATCCTCAATATGTTGAATCAAATAAGGATTAAAGGTACACGTAGAATAACATAATATATTATAAATAAACGTTTTAAAATATCTGTTAAGAAATTAATAAATAAATCACTAATAAAAGTTAAGGTGAAAATTTCACAATAAGAAAATAATAATTTTTATCATTATTATTTTTTCATGATTATCCAACAATCACTACCAAAAAAATGTATTTTAGCGATCACTGAATTCGGTCGCTAAATAACATACATCAGTCGTTAATACCATTTGTGACTGAATTAGCGACCAAATTTATGGGGTAACAAAAACTTGGTGGCAAAAACAATAGCGACCGATTTTCATTTAGTCGCTAAATAGCTATCGAAATATCGATCGCTATTTGGTCCTTAAAAGTTGGTCATTTCCTAAGCATAAGAGACCAATTTAGCAACCAGAAGTGATACTAAATTCAGTTGCTAGTTTGGTCGCAGAAGGTAGGTAGTTAGCGACCAACTATTTCATTTGCTAAAGTATGATTATATTTATGTACAATTTTTTTTGGTCGCTAAATTGGTGGCAAAGTTATAAGACAAACAGCAACCAATTAAATCGGTCGCTAAAGTATGATTGTTTTAGTGATATACAATTTTTTTTGGGTCGTTGAAATGATGGCAATTTTTTTTGTGAACAGGGACTAATATTGGTTGGTCGCTAAATTGGTGGCAAAGTTCAAAGACTAATAGCGACCCATAAAATCGGTCGTTGATTAGCAAAAAAGTGATTTTTTTTTTATATTATTTACGATTTTTACCTAGTTAAAAACAATATTTTTACCTGTTTATGAATGATAAAATTTAATCTAGCTAAGTAATAACAAACTACATTACATAATATAGTAAAGTGTAGTACATACATTACAAGTGGTAAATATATATAACATGATCCAAAAGAACTAAACAAAAATAGTTTGAAAGTGTGCAACATTGAAACACACCAAATAACTAAACATGAAACTAATGATCGCCTGGTCTACTATCACTATATGATCTACTCTATCCTCTCCAATAGTAGGAGGATCACTAGGACCTAGCACAACATTCTTCAAATGAATATGTTGCAAAATAAGTTTCATTTGTTCATCTTGTTAGCGCATACGTTCATTTTGTTCATGCATACGTTCACTATGTTCGGCATGATTTTTCAGCAAGTGTCTTCTCCTTGGCATTCTTTGCCATAAGTTCAGCATTCAACTTTTGAATAGTCTCACTCATTTCTTCTATTTGATGTACTACTGGAGCTTGGCTAGTAGAAGAGTGAGCACCTGCAGAACTATAAAACTTTTTGCTTAATGTACCAAGTCCATACACATTCCCTTTCTTACTTTCACCTCCAACAACACTAAAGTATATTTCATTGTCCTCAATAGAGGGAACATTAGAGTTTTGTGAAGATGAGCCATCATGCATGTGTTGTTGTTGGACTTCTTCTCAGAGTTGTTATATTTTTCCTGAAAATAATAAACATTTAGCAACCATTAAATTTTTGGATCTTAATATAACATTTAACCATAAACCCTAACCCTGAGTCTTAAAACCCTAACCATTAAATCTCAAACTCTAAACACACACATCTAATGCAATTTTAAAAATATTGAATTTAGCGACCAAAACAATTTAATCGCTAAATGATGTGTTCAACATTTAGCGACCACTGCATATCGGTCACAAATTGATACGTTAAAAACACTATATTCAGCGACCAAATAATTTTCAGTCGTAGATTGCAACAAAAATCATTCAGTGGCTAATTTGGTCTTAGATAGCAACCTATATTTTTCGGTCGCTAATTTCAGTCGTTAAAACATTAATTTCTAGTAGTGAATTACATGTTAATTTATATATAATATTTATTAATTTTTAATTTTCACTTAAAGGAATCCATGATTAATTGATAAAATACATTATTTTCTATATGCACAAAAACATATTAACTATAAAAAATGTTAATAAAGTGTATTTTTTTCTCTTCTTATATGTGTTTGATGAGATGACAAGATACATTAATAATACATATAAAAGTTGTGGAAATTTAATATTCTTGAAATTATGACAAATTTTGTTATTTTTCTTGTCCTTGCTCCTGAAGGTCTTCATCATGTTGCGGCTATTGAAGGTTCTTCTTCTCCAAAGCTTAAAAGAATTTCAAAACTATATATGTCATTACTTATCCTTAGTTGACCTTCACAATATACACAATTGGAAAATTTTCTAGTGATTATAATATAAAGGATCATTTTTTCCTTAAAATGTTTATGGAGTGATTTTTCAGACAATATGCACCCATTTTTGAAAAGCTTAATACCTGTGGTAATATACTCAGGAGCAGTGTAGCCAAAGGTGCCCATCGCCCTTGTAGAAACATTACTCTCGTCACCTTCTGGTCCATTTTTTGCCAACCTAAAGATCAGAGAGTTTTGCATTAGAACTCTGTCATTCACAAAAACAAATTTTAGAAACCCAAGACTAACTAATAAACTTATCTCTAGTTTATATGATCAATGCTATTTCACTTACAGAATCAAGTAAAATGTTTGAATTTTTGAAGTCCCTGAATATTATATCTACTTCATCACAAAAAAAAATGTAAGGCCCTTGACAACATTAAAAGCAATATTCACAATAAATATCTAAACAACAAGCACTTCTGATTTATTGAGCTTCACTGAAAATTTTTATAGTTTCTAATAATTTTTTACCTATAATGATTTAGAAGGATAGTGTATTACTAATATTTGGTAGTTATGCATATACTTCTTACTAACACATAAGTATATACTACTTAACCTTCAAGGCTATTGTATCAAACTGATCATATCCAAAACTTGAGACATTGGATTTTATTCTTCCACCATCCACGACTAAAGTGCTACATATAGCAAAATCAATTATTTGCCAAAGGCCTGAATGCTTTCATGGTGTTGTTTTCTGACACTACTTCGTGTAAGAGGCCTCATGCTAGGAATGGAGATAGCTATAATTGACAAACTCATGCCCTAGTCCAAGAGAAGTGACAAGAAACTAATTGGTGACTTGTAGTATAGATAGAAAGATGTTTAAAGTAAAAAAGTGAACCTTGTTGTATTCATAAGTAACGTTAACACAATACCTTTTGCTTAATATTCACATCATTTCATTTTATGATTACTTTATCTTTTAATCAACTTTTACAATGAATATTATGCCACTCTTAGACAACTATCACCTTGATATTATATTATTAAATTATTCTAGTCTTGACTTCTAATTAAGAAGGTGAAAAGCATATTCTTATAAAATCCAATTTAGCCAACAACATGACATGTATTTTATATATCTTTAACATCAATTTCTCAATTCAGTTTCAAACTTTTCAATTTATTAAGATGCTATACACATTGAATCAAGTCCAAATAATTACATCTCATAACCAAAAATTCCTTGCTTACCCTGTGCTCAAAATAATAGGACGTCGTTCATATTCTCTGGCAAATAAAAATTGCAATATCCTTGTGGAAGAGCATCCTGAAACCATAAATTTAAGCAAATTTGGAATCATAAGAACAACAATTTCAACTCTTGATCCAATTGTAACATGATGTATTATATTTTCCCTTTAACAACATTTATGACCCTACAGGTTTGAACCTTTTATTCTGGTGTACGAGATACAATTTCCATGTGGTGCATGCAAATGTGAAGTCATTCCCCCTCTCTCTCTCTCTCACTCCACACCAAATGTACTGGTTGACTTTCCAAATTTTCAAGTTTTAATAGGCAAGAAGTGCCCCAACGCACCTTTGTTTCTATCCTAATATTGGTCAAATTCTAAATTTATAGAAAATATCCACTCCACCTACATAGTTCTTGCAAAAGTCAATGGATTATATAATCATTAAAACGCTTATACATTATCGATGCAATCTAAAACAATACATCACACATTTTAGGCAATAACAACTAACTAGTGAACAAGCAAACTAATCATTAAATATATTCAATATGGGAAGGATGAACCCTAAAAAACATAGCAAACCAAATTTTATTTTGTTGATTGAGTAATTAATCAAATGCATCAACATCAAATTAATTATATAATTTCCTGAGCAATTTAAACAAATAAAAATCAAGAATCAAACAACAACCTCAAGTTGTAATCAACTTATGAATTAAAGAATATCACTATGTCCATTCAGTTTTCCCTCCCAAAATCAGACCGAACCACCTTCAAAGCGCTGAATCCAAATTAAAACATGCAAGAATCAAAGAGAATGAAAAGATACTTACTAGGAATCCAAAGGGACTTTTGTTTCTTGGTGAGAAAATGACTACGAAAACTAGAGCAGTGGAGATGAAATGACCTTGATTCGAGCAACAACAATTGTGAAGATGAATCACAAAGAGCACAAAAGGCCACTTTCGAGAAGGGACAAAGAGCATTGGCTTTTTATGTTGGGTCGAAATTATAAATTGTTATTTTTCGAGCAAAGAATAGATTCAGAAACAAAAGAGAGAAGGTAGCAGTGAAAATGAAAATTAGGTTTCTAAAACCCCACTGCTTCTTTCTTTTTCCTCCTTTCCCTCTCTCGCCAGCATGGATAAAAAAATTTAAATCAGAATTTTAAACATTAAGCCCATCTTGGATGCCAACTCAGCGAGTAAAAAAATAGTCAAATAAAGTAATCATTATATCATTATATCATTTTCCTTTACTATTAAGAAGAAATTGGTAAGACATTTTATTGCAAGATTTGCTAAAAGGAAAGACATGTTTTCTAAAGAAGCTAAGGGGGCACAACGTCAAAAGTTGTTCTTATGCCTTCATTTTGGAACCATGTAGCTCTTACTTTGAAGTTCATCACTCCTCTCTTTTGTGTACCTTGTCTTGCGAGTGGAGAAAGAAAAACAACGAGATATATCTATAAAGAAATAGAAAAGGCCAAAGAAACCATAATGAAGTCTTTCAATATCAATTAAAAAAGTAAGTGCAAGAATGGACTTGTTCATCTTCAATTACAAGCTGTTGATTATATTACTCTAATCTTCTTGACGAGGAATTTGATTTGAAGGTAACTAATAAGTTGATGCTTGCTTCTAGAGGTCGATCCCAAGTAAAGATGTACAAAAAAAAATAAACTAAGTGAGTTGTCACTATATAAGAGTGAAATTGAACTATTTGGACACAATTTTGTAAAATAATCAAGACAACAACTCTTAGTGACATACTTAAAAAAGTTCAAGTATTTTGAATTAATTTAAGTTATAAATCATAATTTTTAATTTATATGTTTCTATAACTTAATTGTAGAAAAAATACGATTAGGTAACTTCAAATCTATCAAAACTAAATCAAGATTTTAAGTTTGATATATAATTCATCAATATGTGAACATAATTGGAGTACATTTGAACAAGTAATATTTGTTGTTCATGCCTCATTTCGTAATTATATTCCCACTAAAATAGGACAGAACTAATTATTACTTTATTTATTCATAATAGTACAGAACTAATTATTACTTTATTTATTCATAATGTAGATTCATTCGCAAAAGAGAAATAAGCTTGACCATAAACTTGGGCTTTTAGCGGCTATATTAAATTTTTCCCTTTCTGCTGACAGTGTATATTCTCAGGCATTATGTAAACGGTAACAATGAAATGAAGAAATATTGAGGAAAACATATAAGCAAATTTAACATGAAAAATCATCAACTCAGTGATTGATAACCTAATGGTCCTTGAAGATCATCCTGTCTTCTTTCATTTTTTCCCATGAGTGATGGCATCCAAGGGAATAGCTTGGTTAGCTCCTTTCTTATTTTACTAGACCTCAATTGCTTATCATTGATTCCGAATTTTGCTCTTTCAATAGCTTCCATTATGTCTTCCCTTGCCACAGTTTCACTACCTGCAAAATCCAAGTATATGGTCACTCCTAAACTCATCACACATTAGATATAAAAATTGTAAGTTGGTTTTACCTCTACGAGCAGCAAGCAAAGCGGATTCATTGACAATATTTGCCAAATCAGCACCAACAAAACCAGTACTAAGAGAAGCAATTAAATGGCAAATGATGTTAGTGTCCTCCTCCAAAGGAACTCCTCTCAGATGCACACCCAATATTTTTCTCCTTCCTTCTTCATCAGGTTCACCTACATATACTTTTCTTGAGAACCGACCGGGCCGGCATAAAGCCGGATCCAAGGCTTCCGGTCGGTTAGTTGCTGCAATCACTACCACTCTCATCTCAGATTCAAATCCATCCATTTCTGTCAGCAACTGCACACACACCAACATACTTCAAAATTCAGCTTAGAGCATACAACAACTACTAAAACAAAATGATTTGTTTCTCAGTTTCATACTTCAAATTTCAATTAACATATCAAATATTAAGTAAAAACTTGCCTGGTTTAGTGTCTGGTCACGCTCATCATTGAAACTTCTTCCACGCTTGCCTCCTACTGCATCAAGTTCATCAATGAATATGATTGATGGTGCAAATTTTCTCGCCGCGTTGAAAAGGTCTCTGATTCTAGCCGCCCCTCTTCCAACAAATAACTCCACAAACTCACTAGCAGACACAGTGAAAAAGGGTACACCTGCTTCCCCTGCCACTGCTCGTGCAAGTAGTGTCTTCCCAGTTCCCGGAGGACCCACCAGCAGCACCCCTCTAGGTAACTTTGCCCCTAGCTTGCGGTAATTTATATCTCCTTGAAGACATGAAACTATCTATAAAAAGGGACTGTATCAATAACAATAACACAATCAAGGTGCTTGCTTACTGACAAGAAAAGTTCTACTAAAATTGATTAGAATTCATTTTCCAATTGTCACAATTTAGTCCTCCATATTTAGAAGGGACCTACTAATCAACAGAATATGATGTAATATTCTTCCATGCTTCATCATAAACTTTTCATGTGTTTTGTCCTATCTCTCAGAAATCTTTTTAACAAAACGGTTACATATCTCAAATTGGATATTAATCATTGAAGATGTTTTGAACCAAGAGAGAATAAATAGAAAATAGATAGAAACAAATGAAAAAAAAAAAAAGAACAATTTCATTACATTTTTGAGACTAAGATTCCCCTTCAGGAAGGATTCTCCTTTTACAGAACGAAGCCCTCTAATCCAATTTCCCTCATTCTTCTAATTAACTTTATTAAATGAACTAATCAAAGGGCCAACTGTCTAATATTTGTCATATTCAGCTCATAGTTCATACAAATGTTAGTTTTCAATCTACAATATTTTGATGCAATCGTGACTACTTTCAAGATAATGCACCCAATTGCCATAGACTAAACTTATTTAAGAGGCATAACTTTAAATTACTACCTTTAAGTTAAGCATATCTAATTGGCAGGGAAACCTTGTTTCAATGTCTTAATTGTCCAACCTGAATTAGTATGCTCATACAGCAACAGCCAGGAGTATGAGCCAATCCTATAATATTTAAATAGTAAAGCAGAGAATATCAATGCACAGAACTACAAGTCATTAATGATTGAAAAGATCTAAAATAAGTGCGTTACAGAACCTCATGAATAAATGGTTTTGCTTTTGACACAACAATTGCCGTTCAAAGTTTTCTTTATCTGAAAACAGTCAAATGGATTTGAACATAATGATTTTGAGATAATAAATTCAGAATCTGTTTATACCAAAGCCAGAGTGTTATCTGTAAATACTGCACATCTCACAACTTATAAGCTGATGAAGTTAACTAGTTGCACTTTCTTAGCTCATGATCCTTAAGCTTTTATGCCTTTTCCCATGTTTTAAGCTAAAAATTGTACCATTGATCACTAATTCCAACTTCCAAGTGATAAACAAATAGAAATTCAAAATAAAACAAAAGATGTTTATCATTTTTAGCAAAATTCTACTAACTACGTACCAACACTATTGTTCAGTTTATTATACGACCATGCCAGTTAATCTTAATGATCTTCTCCAACAGCATTTCCCGTATTTCTTCTTGCTATTTTATAAACTGAAGATGATAATATTCCAGGCCACACAATTTTGATAATTAAAACGGAAAAATAGAGCAATAATTCAGATTCTAATATTACTTGCACAAATTACAAATTAGCATAGCATTTTGAATCTGTCTAAAAACAAGTACACAAGGATTGGTAACTGCACAGCCAATTCATACTTATTAGTGACCAAAATAGGATATTTCTCTATTGGTGCAAAGAAATTATGTCAGAGGATAACGGTCACTTATTAACCAAAAGTAGCAAAACAGAAAAATCACTTTTATTACATAATTATTCATAAACATTCTAGTATGAGATAATTACCTCCATGAGCTCTACTTTTGCAGAATCAACACCTTCCACATCATCAAATCCAACTGTCTGACTATTAGGCCTCTGCTTCCTTGCAGGACTATTAGCAGCAGAAAGTTGCCGATATAGAAGCCACATCAGTGGAATTAAAGGTATCCACAGTGTTATCACAGTGATCAAAGTACTCCTCATTGACATCAACACAGATTGAGGGGAAGAGCTATATGTGACCCCTTTTTCTCTCATCAAACTAACAAGGAATTTTTCATCATGATCTATTTTTCTTGTGGAATACTGCCATTCCGGAATTGAAGCTCGTGTCTTAGAGAGTTTCTTTATTACATTCACCACTGGAGTTTGGCCAGCCCTAGAAGCACCCTCACTCCCTATCTTATCAACATCCACATCAGTGGCAACATCTACAACTTGAGATTCTTCACCAGAAACACGATCATTTTCAACATTTTGGGACTTCATGTTGTAATATATACGCCGCGACCCCTCTTCAACTAAAACCTTTTCAACATATCCATTCTGAAGGCTGGTGATCAAGTCAGAATATGGAACAGATTTTGGAGGGGGGAGTGCTGTCAATTTTAGAAACAGGAAACAAAGGCTGAACACAACAGAAACTGAGGCAGAAAATGCCACTGCTCTAATGTTCTTACGAATAAGTACCTCTAATTCATTCAAAATGGACTTAATGGAAGCCCTTTTCATTCTCATAGCCAATAACCGTAACCTTGGCCGCAATCTCAATGAAAACCTCTTCTTCAACCTATTACCTTCACCCTTACCATAGTGAGTTTTCCTCTCACCCTTGCTTCTACTCACAAATGGCTCAATTTTATTGCTACTTGAAACACCGTGTGGAGTCTTGCAACAATAAGGAACCCTTAATGAGGGAACTCTACTTCTACCATCACAATACCTTAGCTTCTTGGCCCAAACAAACTCATGTGGAAACTTGTAGCATTGGTTAAACCCTAAAGAAGTCAAAACAGATAACCTAGTACCCAAACCTCCACACACCCCAAAATATGTTGGTTGGGCCATGGAAGGGGTAACAATAACAAATGACCCAGTATTACAGGGTATAGAAAAACAAGCCATACCTCTCCCACAATCAAACTACACACCCATAGTACCTGCCAGTGTCACATAAAAATCATCACCCCCACAAAGAAAGTGTGAAGCTTGAAAACATAAAAGGATGGGGAGATACATAATTGCAAAGAAAATCTATAGAAAAGCATAAACATGGAAAAGAACATTAACAAAACGTTTATTACCTGATCTCATATTATTATGTCATGTAAAACGCAGACAACAATTGTGTCTAGTGGAAGATGAAGATGAAGACGGTGCTTATCTGAAGATTATTTATTTTCGGGTATATCCAGTATTAGCGTAGTACACATTCAATCTCGTACCTGGATCCTTGGGACTCCCAGATTTAATATTGCATTGCAATTGTTTTTTCCACCCTTATAATTTCTTTCTACACCCCGTATAAATTTTGAATCTTCATTTTGCCCATTATTTTAGATGGAAGTGAAGGTTTTTGTTAACAAAATTTCTTCCAAGTCGTCTGAATTGTCCAATTTGTAAGAAAAAAGAGGTTTATTCTAGACTATATCTAGAACTTAAAAATATTATTTAAATTATATAAATCCAAAACAATGATTTGACATTCGAGATGGTATTCAAGATTATGTAGTGTGAAATTCAATTTTAACCTTCGGATTGTGTGATCCAAAACTTCAAAAGTGTATTCAAATTACAAAATTCCGAATGCGATTATTAGTTTCAAATTTTTGGAAGTCAAAATTGTTGTTGCATATGATTTAAAGTGTTAATGTTGATTCTTTTTGCATAAATGGATTTCAAATTTTGAAATAAAATATTCCAGGAACTTGATATTTGTCTCATATAGATTAAATGTTTGATGTAGTGAAATTCGATAAAAATAAATAATGAAAAAGTGGTGAAAGGAATTGTATTGAAGCTTTTAAATAGATTAACTAATCTATCATAGTATAGATTTATTTTATTATTTATATTTATTTTGTTAATAAATGTTTTAAAAGTTAGTTTTTTTAGTGATTTTATATTTATTTTATTATCACATGTACATAAATTATTTTACTCTTTTATTTATTTAATCTATTTTACTAATTTATATTATTTTTATTACTAATTTGTTCTTTTTATAACTTCTAATTATACTTCCTCATTTAATAAATTATTAAAAAATTATTTGTATTTACGGGATTGATTATTTTAAAAATTAGTTAATTTTTAAAATAAATAAATAATTATTTCTTTTCAAATGTATTGGTACATTTTAATCATTATTGAATGTTTTTTCTAATTTATTTTCAACATATTTAATATTAAATATTAACTTATATTTAAAATATTAATTATGTTTTTATATATTATTTCTTTATTCTTAATTTTATCTTTTTATAAATTTTAATTACTTCATCACTAATAAATTATTAAAATATAACATATATTTAAAATTTTAATTCCTTTTAATACTACTTTTTCAATTTTAATTTTACCCTTATAATTTTTAATTATGTCTTATAATTTTTAATTACGTGGTATGTAACGTCCCAATTAAAAAAAATAATTTTAATAAATAGAATGTCGAACGTTTATAATACAAAATAGAGTCATAACATAAAGTATAAGGGAAATAACTTGTCATCCAAATCCTACAGGGAAAACCAAAGGCAAATGTCATTATACATAACTTAAACATGAGACAGTTTAACTTGAGAGTGCTCACATGAGCAATGAGTTGCAAAAATAAAACAGTTCGACAAAAGGTGTTCAAAAGAGCATTAGCTACCACCACGCTCAAAACTAGACAACAGCATCACCACCATCTCAACGATCCCCAGGAATCTCCATGTCTGCTCACACTAGGTATTTGATGATCATTGCAAAAAAGGAAAAACCAAACAGAGCACACAAACACAGAGAGAAAGGGTAAGCTAGAGACAAAAATAAATTCTTAACATATCAAGGAGCAAAGCATGTGAAGACAAACAATGCAAGACCCTCAAACTCAATTATCCAGATACATATAAAGAGATTGGATTCAGTGGATGTTTGCACTTGTGATGGCTTCTACTACTCTGCAGAGCCATTACCAATGGGTTTCACTCTACCACGCACAAGGTTAGCCTTTAATCATCTATGGTCATTATCCTGCCAAAGACTAGGGTCTTCTTTTACTCTCACAACTTGAATCAGTACGCTTTATGTGAGACTAATTGATTCTTTAGAGTTTCAGGATGCAACCTTGCTTGAATCCTTATCTAATTATATACACTACAACACCACCATGAAATCTCACCAAGAGATTCATAGAATTATGTCTAACTCATGCCACATCCATGTTCTCACACCATATTCCACATGTTATCTCATGACATCCAAATCCCATGCCAATGCACCACCAACCAACCAATTCATAAATCATTTCATTTCATATTGTTGGGTCTTTCGAGAGAGGATCACTAGGAGATTTAACACCAATGAGTATGAGCCCAACCCACATAAGGGATTGACATCACTCTTAACCCAAACCTTAAGGCGATGGTTTATGGCCTTGATCCTTATATGGTGCTCAACTTTCTCATTTTTACTCAATGTGGAACTTAGACTCACACTTGGATTCCTAGCAAGCTCCCCCTCAAGTGTGAGTCCCTTCACATTGGTATTTCTTTCTCGAGCTAACCGAGTACCCCTTTTTCTGTATCGTCGTTCTTCTTAACGGAACTCGCTTACCTGACCCACTATCAGGAAGACTTTCGATACAGGGCCTTATCTAAGTCGATCACCACACAAACCAGACTCTGATACCATTGTTGGCGCCAAAAACTTGATGAACGTCTGGCAAGTGAACCAATTGTTAACGTAGTAATAAAATATCGTCCTTTGGGATTGACTTGTTGAATACTAGATTCCTAATTTACGTAATTTTGAGCAAATGTGAATCAATAGAATTGCAAGCATAAAATTTATAACAAAAACTTTAATCAATAAAAGAACTGTTAAAGGATTGACTTCATATTTTTTTCCTATAACATTCTACTCTTTTTCAATTGATGCAAGCAATGTAATCATCCACTTGAGTTTACTGAGAGCGGTTTTACCCTTAATCCCTTAGTAGGTAAAATCTATTCATTGAATTCAAATCTCCAATTTCTTAGGCCAGTTTACAAAAATTCAACAAAATCATGAAAAATCAATAATCATCTCTATTGCAAACTAATTAGATATGCCCAATTTCCCAATTGTGACATAATCTAACCTGTCTTGTTTATAATCGCAAACAATCCCCAATTTCTCAATTGTGAAATTGCTCACAAATAAACAATAAAACCATAAATAGAGTATTGAGATGAAAAACATTAACGAAACATCAAATGTAAAGAGTAGAACCTATCATCCAAAGTCTTACATCAATCCTCCAACAAAAGGAAATTAGTTTTGCATAATGAAAAAGAAAAACTCCAAACAATAGGCCAAGCAACTGACGAAATAGAGAGGAAGAAGAAGTTTTTTTCCGTGAATGCGCCTCCCTTTATCTTTTCCACGTTTTATCCTTTACTGAGGTGGTTTTCTTTCTCCTCTAACCGTTTCCCCTATCTCTCCTCTTTATATATATTTTTTTCCTTTTAAATCTTTGTCAATCCACGTAATTTTTAGATTTCTCACTAGAAAATCCACAGGTTGTAGAAGAATCCACAAGCCACCTATGGAACAAGTTGTTTTGCGTATGATCTTTTAAAGCAAACTCCACAGGTCGTGGAAAGACCCACCAGGCACCTGTGGAACACAATGTTTTTATCCTCCAATTCACTGCAAAAACCACAGGTCATGAAAAAATCCATAAGACACTTGTGGAACAAGTTGTTTTGAAACTCGCATCTTTAAAGCCAAATCCACAAGTCATGGAAGACTCCACTAAACACTTGTGGAACATGCTGTTTTGTGTCTAACTTACTCCCTTCAGACTTGTTTACACAAACAATGCACCAATCCAAATGTATGATCCGAAACTAGATAATGCATGATGAAATTAGTCTAATAATGCACAAATGAATAAAAATGCCATAAACTAATGCATGAATATACCTATATATTATATGCTCATTAGGTTACGTGAGTTTTATGGTGGTATTGTGTGCGTGAACAGTTGCTTCTGAATGTTGGAGTGCAAGGATAGTTGCAAATGTTGTTTTGTGTGATTGAAGGTTTAAGTGATTTTTGTGGTGGTATTGTGTGTGCGAACTAATGTTGTGAAGCAGTGTGTGCACCGGTGTGTGTGTGTATGTGTGTGTGTGTGTGTGTTTGTGTGTGTCTGTGTCTATGTGTGAATAACGTGGTATTGTGTGTGCACCAGTTACATTATCGATGTTGTGTGCGTGACACCAATTATGTAACTGATGTTGTGTGTGTGTTGCGGTAGTGTAATAATGTATATATATATATATGTATATATATATATATACATATATATATATATATATATGTATATATATATATATATATATATATATATATATATATATATATATATATATATATATATATATATATATATA
>Ga0209589_1003474_pt1 | contig 27506 bp, 13 predicted proteins | sample CowpeawhiteBW_FD_187525 | JGI IMG/M metagenome (GOLD analysis project Ga0209589, IMG submission 187525) | Root nodule microbial communities of legume samples collected from California USA - Cow pea white BW (SPAdes) (version 2) | ecosystem: Host-associated > Plants > Roots > Nodule | place: USA...
TCTTCTTTTTCCAAAAAAAAAAAAAAAATCTATTGAGCATTTAATTTCTTTGCAAATTAATGTACGTTATTTTTAACTATACTGGTATAAGTATAATAAAAGAACGACCTCGGAAATAATTGCTGATAAAATTCTCTTCTTTTTATTCTCTGCATATGTGCCTGCTAAACTTTGAATTAATTACGAGAAATATAGAAATATCGTGGACTTTAAGTTTCTTTCATTTCACTGTTTTTTTTTTTTAAGGTAAGACATTCCTTCATGGTGTTCCTTTTTCCGCTTCTCAGGATGTAAAGGAAAAATATTAGCGTAAAAAAAACATAGGGTTTTGATTTAAGAAATTCCCACCTTTTAAGGTAAAATGACTTGATCCATATACCTTCATTAATAATTTTCGTTGCACTGTTTTTTTACGCCAAAGAATCAGAGAAGTTGAAACAATTTCCCAAGACGTTGATTCTCGTTTGCATAAACAACGGTTAACCTATTAAGTGTCTAATTTTGAATAATTAGAAGAAAATAAATGATACGTAAGTAAAACCGAAAATTAATTTATTCCAGTACACCTAATAAGAATTTTATATTGTTTAGGAATCGATGTCAAATGTATTTTAAATATTTTTTTCTCTTTTTATTTTTTCGATGTGTCTTTTAAAAATAAAACACAACAAAATTCAATGTTCTAAAATAGACAATATATTAAAAATCGGATAATTTTTAATATATTTTTTGTTAATAAGTGTGAGGTGAAATTCTGATATGTTGATGTATGAGAATAGTTTTTGTTCCCCCAAAAATACCTATAGGAATCTATATGCTTGGATATATCTACGACCTCGTAGCAAATACCAAACCTATGAATTTAATTATTGGTTGACGTAGTGAGGGAGAAAATTTGCTATTGTAAAGTAAAACAACTTCTGGTGTAGTAGGTTGTGGAAGTTCTTGCCAAACTATTAATTGAAAATGAATAATGGATTGAATGTGGACTACATAATTGAGGGAAATATGATCATTGTTAAATGACTATGTTTTAATCGGTTAATTGTGTTACTAGTTGTCATAATTAGTTGTTTAAGTCATTAATTATAGGCTTTTTGTTTTGTCTTGTGGTTGTGCTACTTTCAACTGTTTTATTCTCCTAGTTGAAACCTATGAATGAATTGAGTTTCAACTAGTTTAACCATTTTTATTTTGGTTATCTCAATTTCAATGTGGTATCAGCGTCGTAAAGGCGTTGTTTTAGACATTTACTTATTTGGTGCAATAAGCTTGGTTGTGGTGTTATTCAACTATCCATAATAATGTTTTTTCCACTAATTGTTAACAGTCACATAATAGATCAATTAATTGATGGGATTAATAGAGTATGATTAAAATAATTCTATTATAAAATTAAAATAAAAATAAAAAATACATATTGAAAGTGGTATTAATGTAACTAACATTAATTTTATTTAATTTGGATATTTATACTTATTTAAATCAGTATTAGTTAAATTGATACCAGTGTAATTTATTTTTAACTATTTTAAGTAATGATGCTAGTTTTCTTTATGTTATAAATTTTAGTCATTCATAGTTTAGACTCTGTAAACATGTTTTAAGATTTTTCTCATTCACTATTTTATATAAATGTTTTAAAACCAAATATTTGTTATCAAATTAAAAAGAAAGTCTCTCCTCATAAAATGGTATTTCTTAACATTAAATTTATCTTTAACTCCTTGTTTACTTTTTTGTATTTTTGTTAATTTGTTTCTTTTGAATTTTGAAGATGAAATCATAGATGACTATGAGGTTTAAAAAAATAAAAATAAAGACACATTAATATTTTTTTGTAGTTATGATTTTTTTTTTCAAATATTTTGATTATTAATGTTGATAAAAAAAGTTTTTTTAAAGATTATTAATGTAATTTCAAATATTCATTTTCCAGTAATATCATAAACAAATAAATAACCATAATGTTAGATGTGTCTTGTTTTTTAAATATACTTGTTCAACCTTTATAAATATAATCAATTGATAGTCTAAATATATATTATTTTAAATGTAATAATTTCAGTAATATCAACCAATTTCGGATCAAATCTTTAGTCATACAAAAAAACTAATATCCTTTTCATCTCTCTATATTAATTACATTGTACAAAAAAAACTTACATTATTTAAATTTTAAAATTGGAAATTAAAATTAATCAAATACATTCATTTCCTTTATTTATTAACGTTGCTTTGTGTAACACATTATAATATAATTGTTAAATGCTGAACAAAAAAAAATTCATTGCTTTGGTAATATTAATGGACATGAGTACTCTAAAACTGGACAGATAATACACTATTGTTTTCCCTTTTATTACACTTCTAGATGTAATTGACATTTTGGGACTTTACCACACTCATCCATAGCTTTAACGCTAAGTTTTTTTTTTTTAATCATTACAATGAAGAATCTGAATTCACTTGGAATCAATGAATTAAACTTAAATGTGAGACATGCCATTGCCATCGCATCATTCAATATGTTTCTTTAGACATATTCTTAGGTTCCCTATTTTTTAATGGTTCATTATATGTTTGGTTTCATGTTTCAAATGCTAAAAGCTTAATTTTAACCGATACAAAACATATAAATAATAATAATAATAATAATAATAAATAATGTGTCACAAGTTGTATGAAGTAAAAATTAAGCACAGGCATCCCTTCATTAGCACAGTTTTGGTCTTTATGTACGTGCTCCATCAACATGTTTACTTTTCTAAATTTCTCATCTTTTTTCCTTAATGAAAACTAAACTAAGATATATTAAAATGACGACGAGCATTATATACTTTATGCATAAATGCAGATAATTACGGCAAAGTTCTGAAAAATTATTTTTAATATTGCAGCTGAAATTAATTTTCTGCTATTTATTTAATTAATTATATATCGGCTAAAATGGATATTGTGATGAGTTTGACGAGAGGAAGATATCTAATAACTTTTTATATTTGAGTGTAGAAATTTATTTTTTTAAAAATTGCATTCAAATAGCATTGGTTAGTGTGAAGAAAATGGTGCATTTTAAATATGGAAAAGAAGAAAAGAAAGGAAGTGTTAGTGGAGTGTGGAGCATGGCAACTTGGTCTTCTCCCTCTCGACCAGTCTTCATCATTCTGCTCCAAATTTCAGAATCGTGTGCAGCACAGGGTTAAAAGGACCTGAACTCGATCCTAACCCTAGTTAATGACACCCTACACACGTGTCACGATCCCATTGCCCTCTACAGATAGGATAATCTTTTTGGAAACGCCAACCCCGAGGAGGGCGTCCATACCCCCTTATCGTACACCTTCTTGACACGTGGTGGACCCACAGCCACACAACCTTTTTATTAAAAAAGGAAATCAAAAAGTAACCAAAACACGCCATTCAGGACAACCTAAAGTTATGGTCCGAAACCACTTGGCGGTTCTGCCGTGAACACTACCCATGGGACCCACTCCTGCACGCAGGACCCGTTATTTCCACGTAACGGTTTCTTTTTTCTCCCTTTCTAACGTTCTCGTAGTAACGGATACTATACGACGGGGTCCTCGAAAATTCTAGAATGCTCCTTCTTTTTCACGATAGCGATACATTCTTCTATATATCTACTTCACAACGGTCAAATTGTTCAATTCGGACACCTACTCAGAAAAAGAAACAAAACCAAGTCCTTAATAAAAAAATCAAATTTATTTAAATTGAACTATTTTATACAGTTATTTGCATCAATTTATTTTGAAAAAAAAAACATCTACAGTATTATGTTATTTTCTTTATCTACGGAACTTTTTTCTTTCTGGATCTTTCCACCTTTTGGCCAACTCTGTTATTTACGGAGTGCAGGATTTGTTGAATAGATTCCAAGAAAAAGATAAAAGTTTGATTGGATTTAGAGGTTGAGAAATGACAATGCAACATTTGAAAAGAGAAAAAAGAGTGGGCTACGACAAGGGGTTTGATGAACACTGTTTAATGATTGGGTTTGGAACGACATGATTGCAATGCCAGCAATATTCTGATCATTAACATTAAGAAAATTAAAAGCAACGAGAATATTAGAGTCCGCTAATAATTAACCAGGTTTTAATTTAACATAACCTAGCACGACACATGATTACTAAAATAAAAAACATAGTTATATTAAATGCAATGGCATTCTATCATTGATTCTAGCTGGATCGTGAATAGTTTAATGGTTTATCCTAAGCCATTATTTAAAAAAATAAAATAAAAATTACAATGATATAATTAATGATAAATAATATAGTTTTTGTCTCACATGTTATTTAAGAAATGTGTGTACACGTATGGCTGGGTTTGCGTCGCTTTGTCTGTGCTGGAATATGGGCGTAATCACGTGAAAAGATATCGATTCCTTTCAAAGCTTTGCTCATAATGAAGCAGTACATGCACGCATCGCCTTCTTCCTTTCATCGCACAAATGAAGCTCGTGATTCGTTAAGAACTGACCTAAATATTTTATGTGGTGCACAACATCAATCAATAACAAATATTATCAAAAAAATTTCATATTCTGTTTAACATCTAAAGCTTTTCCTTATTATTTTTTGGTGAACATTGTTTTAACTCTTTTGCAGTAAGTACGCCAGCCTTGTAATGTGTGATAAAATGAGTATTAATGAGAAAAATAGAAAGGAGGAAAATGTACTTGATATATAGATGGACATTCTAACTCAAAGCAAAGACAAAAATTGACGTTAACCCTGTTGCATTTACGTTGGGTCTTTTTCCAGTCGTTTTTGTGTGACAGTGATTGATGTTATAGAGGCACAACAATCTTAACGTGCAAAGATTCTCCATTCACCCCAAGAGCATTGAAGTAGACTCCAAGAATTGTGGTTTCTGATCAATAACATAAAAAAAAAAAAAAAAAAAAAAAAAAAAAAAAAAAAAAAAAAAAAAAAAACTTTGATGAACGACAGTGAAATTTCAGTATCAAATTCCGCCACTAAATCGAGATCACATTCCAAAAAAGAACAATGGATCACTAAGAAGCGCTGCAACGAACATTGGCTTTTGGCACTGCACAAAGGTTATTTCATTTTAATTATTTATACATCTATTTTATTATTATTATTATTATTATTTCCACTCTAACGAGTGACAGACAAGTCATGTTAAGATTGAGCACCCGAAATCGATGGAGCCAGCACAGCACTTTCAACCATTGTTATAAACATTGCCACAGAAACCCACTTTCTTTGACCTCTATGCTAGAATTTGTCTTCAAACATTTATTTATGGTAATATTTATCAATATCCATCGATTTTTAAGAAAAACAATTTAAGCCTAGGTGCATGGCTCTACAATGTTGTACCGAGATGCCTTTAAGTTTGCAAAGAAAGTCACCTGAGACCTAAATTTAATAATTTTAGAATTGATTTGTTTATATTTTGTCGATGTGTGTTGCACTGTGATAGGATATGGTTGTCGAGTTTATTTGCACGATAAATATTTTCCTAATTAATATGTGACTTGGAATGCAAAGTATTTATATAAGGTGTAGTTTTAAGATAATAATTGTGTGAATTGAAGATGTCTTCTCCTGGAATGGAATTGTGGACCAGTTTGCTACAGTTAGGAACGGTTTGTTAATGCTGGCAACATGTGTGTTCTGTGTACAGCTATGCAATGTAAAATGACATGCTGTTGGCGAACTCATAGACTCTAACTTTCTCTACTTTTTCTACAATGTTGTAACAATATCATAATTAACTTATATTTAATAATTTCCTATCAAGATCACTTTTATGATTTGGAAAATATTTAACAGGTCATGCAGTTTATTATAGGTAAAATATTAAATATATTTGGTTTAACATTATTCTAACTTTGTTATATATATATATACTATATTACTTTTCTTTTGTGTGCTGAAAATGCAGATACAAAACTAAAAATACACTATAGATATAATAATCAAATTAAACACGTGTTATATATAAAAGATAAATTTAATTAACTTTTAAGTCTCCGTAAATTTTGGTATTACTAATTTAGTTGTTATTAAAATTTTGTATTCTATTGAATATTTCAATTTTTATATTTTTTTAATTAAGTTTGTGTTATTTAATTTTTTTAATTAACTAAATAATTTTATTATTGTCTTGTTTCGTCATCTGATTAGTTAAGTTAATAAGTGAGATTTGACAGTTAATATAAGATAATGCTTGTTCGCGTAAAATGACAAATCACTTTTACTGATTTTGCTAAAATGTGTTTGATTACTATCTTTTATGATAACTTCACCATGTACAATAACTAAGGAACTCTCATGGCTTTCACCTTTGATTTTGCTAAAATGTGTTTGATACGAGATTGTTATCATTTTTTATGACTTCATCATGTACGATGACTAAAGAGCCCTTATGGTTTTTACTTTTTGGAGTAGTTCATGAACTTAAGACTCAAGCAAAATTTAGACCGTAATTATTTACTTAAAAAAAATTCAAGTATTTTTTATATAAAATCATCTATTAAATTATTGTAATTAATTCTATTTAACTTCTACATTGTTCTTTAATTTCAAATTGTATTCATCAATTATTTTATTAGAGATTTTATCTCTATTATCTACAAATAGAAAAAACCTTAATCTAACCGTAATAGTTATGCAATTCAAACACAAAAAATGTAGTTGTTATAAGAAAATATATAAAAAAAAAAAAAAAATAAAAATAAATAAAAAAAAAAAAAAAAAAAAAAAAAAAAAAAAAAAAAAAAAAAAAAAAAAATTTAATTATTAAAAAAAAAAAAAAAAAAAAAAAAAAACTCTTAAAATATATAAATCGAAAAGTACTGAAAGACTAAATTAGACAAAAAAAAATCATCTCTAATCATGATACAAATTCAACAAATAAAATAAAAATAATAAAAACACAAGTAGAGATAAAAACATATTAGTCATAGATGAGGACAAAAAAATTGGTACATACTATCTGCATGATATTCAATAAATTAAATATGCTAAAACCCTCAAAATAATAATTTTAGAATATAAGTAAACAAGGAGGGACAATGAGTGAAATCAGTAGATAAGAAGTCAGAAAAATAAAAGACAAAAACAAAATAAAAATTGATGATAAGATAATAAAAATAACTGATGTTTTTTTATCAAAATTATAATTCACTGAAAAAAGATTTTAACTCGTAAAATATCATTTTTAATACCAATAAAAATTAATAAACATGGATAATAATTTAATTAAATTTTATTCTCAAAATGAAATTATAATTAATTTCATTAGGTATATTAATTAGTCTAAAAAAAGTTAGGCATATTTTTTCTTAAGAATAATTTTATATTTAATTTAATAAAGGTATATTAGTACTAATAGATTTTTTTTAGGTTTTCTTTAAAAAAAATCAATTACAACCCATAGATTGTCACTGTTTTTATTTAGAAATCTCAATATCTCAATTGGGTCCTCATATTTTAAGTTGTATCAATTGAGTATTAATTTTTGAAAAAAATGTTTCAATATGGTTCTTTTCGTTCATTAGTGCAATACTCACGACATTAGCTGATGTATCACGTGTTAACTCGTATTTTTTTTAATTAAAAAAAAAATATTGTCCCGTGTCAAGTGTCAAATTAGGATTCTACCACATGGTAGAGACAGTGTGCCATGACAGAGATAGTGTCATGTTTCATTATCAATTGAAAAATATCAATTTAGTCTATCCATTCGTTATTTTGTCTCAATTTATTCTCAATTTTTTTAAACTAAATCAATTTCATCCCTAACCAAATTGAGATCAAATTTAACTTTTATATAAATGTTAAAATGATGTTTTTAACGAGATTAAGTTTATTTAAATTTATATTTGACATTGAACATTATTTAAATTTTATTTCAAATATTTATATATCAATAATTTATAGACAAATGTTAGAATTGGTTTAAAAATAACAACTTCAATGTATAATTAAAAAAAAATTATTACAATCTAAAATGTTATAATTTGTTAAATAATTTTATTTTAAAATAGCTTTTTACAACAATTTTAAAACAATTTTATAACAATTTAAAATGTTATAAATTGTTAAATAAATATCTTTATTTTAAATTGTTATAAAATATTTTAAAATTTTATATTTGAATTTATAAACCTATTATTTTTAAACTAACTATAACATTTGTTTAGAAATTACTGATATATAAATATTTAAAAAAAATCAAATAAAGTTAATGCAAATATAAATTTAAATAAACTTAATTTGGTTAAAAATATTAATTAAAATAAAAATGACATTGTAGCATTTATATAGAAGTTAAATTTCATCTCAATTTGAGAGAGGTGAAATTACTCCAAATTAAAAAGAAATTATGACTAAATTGAGATAAAAAAACAAATACATAAATCAAATTGAGAATTTTCACATCAACAATGACATGTGACATTGTCTTTGTCAGGTTACATTATCATTGTCATCACGCGGTGGGGCCTTAATTTGACATGTGACAATTTTATTTTAAAAATATTTGAAAAAACAATGAGCTAACGCATCACACATTAATTGACGATATGAGTACAACACCCACGAAAAGAACCAAATTATAACACAATTTAAAAATGAAAACCCAATTGAGATGACATAAAATTTGATGATCAACTGAAATGTTTGAAAAAAACATAAACAATATAAGGGTTTGAACCAAAAAAAATTAAGACATTTTTTTAGACATTTTTCTGCTTCACCATTGAATTGATCCTCGTGATCTCTTGTTAAAGTGATAAAAGTCACTTATTATTTTTTATAGTTCATATTCTTTTAATAGACCAAGACAATTAAACTAATGTAAGTCCATCCTAATTTTGATCATAAATATGTTTTTTTAGAGTTTTTTTTTTCTTTTTCTTTAAAAGTATTATAACTAGTTTTTTTTTTTTTTTATGTAATGAGTTGTGAACTAGAAGTGTAGTAGTCTGAATAAATTGTATATGTCATAGGTTAACCTTAGAAAAGGTTAATAGATGTGTTGAAATGTAATATTATTTTAAATTAATGTTAAGTTTTATTAGAACTAGAATTGAACAAATAATTGCACAAATAATGAAAATTTTGAATTCTTTAAATGTTTATAACAAATCTATTTGTGCACCAAATTACATTCTTTTACTTTGAATATGAAAATCGAGGAAAGTTTAATAAATTTAAATTTTAATTAAGATAACTCTAATAGCATATTATCACTGTGAAATTTAAGTTTAGTTTAATTTTATAAGTTTCTTTTATAAAATAAAATTTACTTCATTTGTATATTATGTTTTGACCCAGCAAATATAAAATATAAAATAAAATGATATGATATGATATGATATAGCTGACAGTCTATGCTATTAATTTATGATTGATGTTTTATGATTTATAAATTATGGTAGTTAATAAATATAATTTTATGAAAAAAAAAGTACCGCAATTTAGTATTATTTTGAATGAAATGACCATAGCTTTAATTTCTTAATTTGGTGAAAATTCACTTTAACAAAGTGAAGTAGTGAGAAATCAAAAATTGGAAAAGCTGCACAGTATAGTTTGTAAAAAAGAAAAAAGTCTACATAGTGACCACACCAATGCCATGGAAAAATAACAATGCAATGAACCATGCTATAGTGGAATATCCTGATCACTTGAGCGAGTGCCACGTATCCTTTGCATCCACAGAACTACCATCATCATCAATGTGACCCATTGACACACACCACCACCGTCCATTTCAGTGCCCTTTATTGACCATGTTTCATGATTTTCAATTCGTTTAATTCTACTAATATATTTTTTTCCACTGTGTTTATAAAGTATGACTTCTAAAAAAATGTATTTTAATTATATTTAATGCTAAATTCTTTTATACATTGACTAGTAATCATCCATATATTTTGCATCTTTTTTTTTCATATTTAATATATAATTTATTTTAGAAACCTCAGTTGTTATTTTTAAGTATACAAACTTCAAATCATAATTGGGCATAAACAAAATCACGAGGAATGATTTACACATTGTTTAAAAAAAAAAAGGAAAACTTAAACAATTTTATGTTCTTGTCATAACAAATGTTTGTCTTTGCATTAGCATTTTTTGTTAATCAATTAATTAATTATTTGTGTGTGTGGTGATGGACAATAACATCATTTGATAAACATATACTAAAGAACTGAGGAGAAAAACACAGTTAGGAAAAGAGAAAACCAACCACAGACTGAGCACGTTACAAAAGGGGATTTAACTTAATTTTAATTAAATATATAATGTATTGTTCAGATGGTAAAAGTTTGAAGAAAAAAAAAAAGTAGATTTTAAACTATGAGAATAAAATCGTACTATATATTTTGGTACCTATCTGACATTTAAAAAAATATTTTTAATATTTTAAATTTTAAATTGAGACCAATTGTGATAATAGAGACGTGTCAGATTGTTTTTTTAAAACTTGATTGGATAATTTAATATCGGCACGAGTTTTGTATGCTTTATTTATGTTCTGAGATTGAATAGAGTAAGAAACAAATTGCAACACGGAATAAAATATAGTTTCATTCACTGTTCCGGATGAGTAGTGACCGAAAAAAAAAAGTGTTTTCTGTTCTGATTGGGTGTTGTGTAGTCTATTTCATGTTATGACTTGCTGCAAAATTGATTTGTGATTAATGAGAAACATTTGGGTTGGAAGAAGTGAGATGGATTGATAATCTCTCATTACATTCACATCACAGGTATGTACGAAGTTGGACAAGACAGGTAACATGATTGATGGAAAATGTTGGAGAAGGCTCATAGGTCCTACTTGACTAAGCACAACAAATGATATAAATGTGCACGATATTTTATGATTCAAGTAGGTTTAAATATGTTTTTTTTTCTTCTTAGTGAATTTTAAAATTAATTTTGTTTTAAATTTTATATTAATTTAGTTTTTTATCTTTAAAAATGTATGGATTTAGTCTTTTTTATCAAATTTTGGTCAATTTATCTAATGTTTTAAGAGTATTTCATGATAGTATTTGAATTATTTACACTATTTAATACACTTTCGCTTCAATGTTAACTTAAATATTATCATAAAATGCATTTGAAATGTCAAATAGATAAAAAAGACTAAATTCACACATTTATAAAGATAAAAGACTAAATTGATATCAAATTTTAAATAAGGACTAATTCCAAATTTCATTGAAACGTGAGGAACAAAACATATTAAACCCTTGTTATTACTATATATTAGTACAATGTAATTCTAAATCCTGAATTGAATAAATGCAAGAAATGAATGAATATTTGTGGGTTTTTCACTAAACTTTTGTCTTTGGCTCCCGCTCTTCTTCTATCCTTGCAAGTTGCAATGCAGAGACCTGCCATGGTCAACAAAGGTGTCAGGTCAACAAGACAGAGAAACATATAATGTCAGACATGTGTTAAGAGTGGTTGAATTCAATGTTTAATTTAACATTACATATAAATTACCAATTACCAAAAGAGGTGTTTAGAGTTGTTATGTTAACGTGGTCGATTAAGTATCCATGGAAATGCCACTTACTCTCTAACATGTACAAAATATAAGAAATTCAAATACAATAATATATTACACAATGACTAAAAAAATAAATGAAAAATAAAATATTTATATATTTCTTATCTTGATATTTGGATAAATCTAGCAAAAATATTATAACAAATACTTATACATATTAAAATGAGTCAATTTGATTTACAGACTAAGTCAAAAAATATTAGTAAACCTAATCTAATTCACTTTAAGATGAACCAAATTTGAAATATGGAATAACTTTTTTTTAAAATTATATTGTGGAGAGAAGGTTGAGTTGTAAATTTAAAAAATATCTAATAACCAAGAATAAGTTTTAAAATATAAAAAATTATTGTTCACATATTAATATGTAAAGTTAGAAATGGCAAAAATATCCATGCCCGCGGATATCCGCGAATAAAATCCGCGACGGATAGTTATTATCCGCGGGTATTTATTACCCGCGGATAGCAGGTAACGAATATTTTAATACCCGCTTATAAACGGGGTCGGGTACGGGTATCATACTATCCATACCCGCGGGTACCTGTTACTCGCGAAAAAATAAAAATAAAAATTAATTTATATTTTATTAAGTTAAATTTAATTAAAATTAGAAGCAATAGTATATTATGTCAAATTTAATTATAATTATAATTATAATTTAATTTAATTTATATTTTTTATAATTTTATATTAAAAAATTTATAAAATATATATTTTTTTAAATATTTGCGGGTATTGGGTATCCACGGGTTTTAAAAATATCCTCGGGTATTTTTTAAGTGGATATCCGACGAGTAAACGGACGGGTAACGAGCATTTTTTTTTTTTTGCAGTCGGGTTGCGGGTAGGCACTATCCGTGTCCGACCCAACCTATTGTCATCCTTATGTAAAGTGTCAATATTTAATGTGTAGTCATTAAACATTAATGTGTTGCTTTGAGTTTGATCCTGAATATGTAGGGTTAACTATTTCAGAAATACTTATTATTAATGAAACGTTAAAATACATCTCAACCAAGCAATGACATAATTGTATTTTTTTAAAATAAACTTTTGTTTGTTTAGTTGGATAGAATCTGGCGTAAAAAGAAAAGATAAATTTGTAAACCAAGATTTTGATTGTATTTTTTTATAACCTACGAAAAAGATTAATTATACAGAGTATTTTGAGGTGTGGCGATCTATATTAAAAGATATAACACAATTATATATAGTTTATTATTGTATATTTATATTTAAAATACAAATACTTAATAACTTCGTTCTCATCAAACATGTATGTTATTATGGGCTTTGAATCTTTAATATGCTTGATAGTTGAAGAGTAGGAGCTTAAGAAAAGAACTCATGATATTATTTATCTTATTTTAGTATCTATTTAGCTGGGAAAGTGAACAGACATGTAGGATATAATTGTGTATTTAAAGTATTTTTTCTCTTTGATTATTTTTTTTTTCTATGTTCCTCGTATAATATAACTTCAAATTTCATTATTTTTCACAACTTTAAATTTATATATGTTATTTCTTTTCTCTGCCAAAACAAACATAATAAAATTGGATATAAATGAAACAGAGGCTAAAGCTACGACAATAACCTAATAATACCACTCTGTTCACGTGCTCCTATCGGCCACCAAATCTGGGATAGTAAAACACCAATATTCACAAAAACGGAACACAAGCTCGAAACGCAAATAAAAAAAAAAATGAAAAAAGCTTTATATTGGGATTCAGAAAATTAGTATTCTTTTTGTGGGAGCATATATCTAAATAAAGGCCTTCGGGGTATTACATTTGGAAAGCCCATAAACTCCGTACATGGAGGCCCAATACACTGGCTAAAATGAATTATTATCATTTTGTTGTTTCTTATTTTCATGGTAACTAAAATATTTCTAACAAAAAAAACTGGTTCGCATATAATTATGATTATACTTAACCGTGAATATATTTTTAAATTTATTATTATATAATTAAAATGTATAATAGACAAGAATGTAGAACATTTTTTAGAAGCATTTTGAGATTTTAATTTTGTAAAATCGTAGAAAATAACATTTTAGAAGTGATGATGGTTTGAAAATAGTGAGATTCAATTATTTTAATATTAAAAGATTTTAGTATAAATAATTTTGTTATAAACGAGTTTCATAATTTAAAAATACATAATCTATCTAAAAATAACTTTTTTAGAGTTCTCTAGCTTCTCTTTAAGAGTTTTGTCTTCATGGTCGTTTGATTTAAGAATTGAGACAGTAGGATTGATCATCTGGACGAGCTCTTCAAATTGGACAGACCAGTTTATTCGTTCGTGTAAGTTAAGTTTTTGCCATCTTTTTGGTCTATTTTTGTTTCCTGTTGTATGTGAGCTTCCACTTCCATGCGTAGTTTTAACCATCAGTATGAGTCTCTATTGACCAATGATCATAACGGGTGTGCCCTGGTCGTTCTTGTGATGTTTCTATGTGTAAATAGAGTATTTTGTAGAGTTAGAGGTGTTTTGGCGTTAATAGAGTTGTCTAAACAGGATAATATGTAAGAGAAATTGATTTCATTATTTTTAAGTTACAACCATGTTAGAATTATAGATGGTATGGTTGAACCGTGATTGATTGTTTTATTTGAACCGTTGAATGATATGTGATATGTAAAAGCTATAAAATCTAAGTGTTTTAATTTTGTTTGTATATAAATGTTCATGTTTAATACTACAATTAGGTCAATTGGTATCGATGTTTGTACTATACTTGATTTTTTATATGTGATGGGCATCTGAAAAGGTTTTTGGGTTGTTTGTATTGGCTTGAGTATGCATAATTATGCAGACTCTTAGGCGAATTCAAAGTCAAAAGCTGATTTGCAAAATTTTGCAGAATGTTGATATGTAGAATTATGCAGATTCGTTGGACGAGTATGAGTTCGCTAGGTGAGTTACAAGTTAGGGACTCACTTTATGAGGTCGTTGGGCGAATTATGAATAAAGAGTTCACTGATTTGCGAGTCGCTTGACGAGCCCCACTCATTCGACGAATTATTAAAGAATATTTCCTCTAGACTCCCACTGAAATACTCGTTGAGCGAAAAACCTGGTCGTTGGTCGAAAAATGTCTTTTGCCCAATGAGAGGATACGCTAGGCGAGTACGTTAGATCCTGAACAAATATAAATTAATTGAATTTAGAAACTTTGTATGTTTTCTATATCTGCATATATAGTATTTGAATTGCATATATATATGTACGTACATGGCCGAGTAGTACTCGGCCCAATGAGAAGAAAATATGGCCGGGATCATCCCAGTCCAGATAGGGGCATCCCCACGCGATGGCCCAACCACGAGGGCTTGGTTCCAGCGCAGCGCTGGCAGCCCAGTAAGGGCGCGGCCGTGTACTTCCCGTCCTCGTGGCCGAGTACACCCCGGCCTAAGGGGCAGCAGGCCGAAAGCACGTTACAGAGGGGCATCATGCCATCCAACCTCAAGAAAGGAAGGAGATGATACTGGAAAAATACAGACGGTCAAGAAAGGAAGGAGATGATACTGGAAAAATACAGACGGCCAAGAAAGGAAGGAATTGATATGTACAGATGAACAAACTCTGGAATGGAAAGAGCTGATACGTGCAACCTCAATCAAAAAGGAAGGAATCGATCCTCAAATACAAACGGCCCGCAAATATTAATAACAGGTCCATTAAGAAATTAGTATAAATTAAGGCCTAGTGAACAGGTAAAGACACTTCTGATTAACCTACTACTACTCATATCAATCACTCTCTAACTTGAGCGTCGGAGTGCCTGCAGGTACTCCCACCCTCGGAGTGCAAACGGCTAGGAGGCTCAGGAGGAGTCCAGGAGGAGTCCAGGAAGGAGCAGGAGGAGGTTCGACACAGAGGGTACTTGAGACCGTCTGGTTCCGCACCTAAATAGTATCGATCAGGTACAATATATATATATATATATATATATATATATATATATATAAATAAGGGTATGATAAAATGAAAAATACCTTAGAAATCTAGACAAACTTTTCAAATATCAACATACATACTCAATGGTTTAGAAATAGCGGAAATTGTTTTAATGAAAGAAAAGAGTTCTTTAAATGAAATAAAAATGAATATTAATAAGTAAATAATATTTTTTTTGATATTACATAGTAATGAAAGGTTTATGATATTAAACACTTAAGTTGAGAGTATTAAACATTCTCACGTGAAAGGAAAATATATAATAAATAAAAATATTAAAAAATAATAGAAATATTTAAATATGAGACATAATTTTTTTTTAATTGACATATATAAGGATAAGATAAGATGAAAAATATATTAGAGATCCGAATGAGTTTCATGACAAACCAAATAATTAAATAATATATATATATATATATATATATATATATATATATATGATTACTTAAATAATTGTGAATATTTTAATAATTTAAATGAGGACGAAAATATGGCGGGAACAAATATTATGGCGGAGATATGTACATCCCCATACCCATCTTCATACCCAAACCTATATCCATACCCAATCAATGCAGGAATTCTCCATCAAAACGGATACAAATTCAAACAATACTTATAGAGACAAATTTATTTGTCATTTCTAACTTATACGATTAATAATACTTATAGAAACAAATTTATTTATCATTTCTAACTTATACGATTAATAATACATCTTCTCATATTTTTAAAACAAATATAGACAGACGAAACTTATATATTTTTAAGTGTCCCTCCACCTATTATATATATATATTACAATATTTTATATATTACTACAACCTTTATCATTACTCAATATCATATATGTAATGTAGTAGTTTTTTTCCCTTATAATTTTATTGTTTTTATATTATTTTCTCTGTTTTTTTCTCTATTGTTTTTCTTTCACTTCGATTTTGTCCTCTTATCTCTCTTTTAATTTATTTTTGACCCTAGGTAACAGTTTTCTTTTTAATATTTAGAATGTAACATTCTCTCTTTTTAATTATAAAAATATATTATTTTAAAGAAAATTAACATAACACGTAAGTACACCAAAGCACAACGTGCATATGCAATAACTATATTCGTAAGTATCATTTCAATATTTAGAAAAAAGTTCCTAAATTCGCGTTTGAGGATTTCTTTAACTGTTAAAAATGAAAGTAAAATCTATTATAATTTATAATTCACCATTCCAATAATAATATCATAAAATGAACTTTTTGAATACTAACTGATATCTTAAAGATTTTGATTTAGAACATTGACTAAAAATAATTAATAAATATGAATATTATAGTTACATATCACATTAAATGAGTTCCGACATAAATATTATAATTAGACATAAGATTAAATGAATTCTGACTGATTATTGATGCAAATGTTGTTTTACCAGCAAACCTTATTTTAAAACTAATTCAATTAACACGAATTTATTTTTATTTTAATGGTAACAGAAATACATAAAGGTATTAATGTGTATGCATTTAGTGGTTTGGATGTGATCATAAATGTGTGACGACCACTATAATGATAAAATTTAAATGTTATAACAATACTTTAAAATTATTAAAATTAAAATTTCCTCTGAAAAAATAAACATATCTCATGTCAAAATTTATACTGTAATTTTTTTTATATTTTTTAACTTCTATTATGTTAAATTTAACAATGACGTTAATTTTAATCCCATTCAATTATTACATTATAATAATAATTAGATTATCATATAAAATATAAGATGTAATGTTTTAATATGAAAATAATGCAAAATACTAATATATGATTTATTTGGGAACAAAAGTGAAGGACAAAAGGTGCTGTATAATGATTATTTAAATAAAAAGGTGTCTCATTAGGATTATTTTTAACTTATTTGGGTTGCATTCTCTTAGCCGCACTTTATTTTGCTTTAATTTTTACATTTCCCCTTTTGAAAATAAGTAAATTAAGATTATCTATCTTTCTTTACAATCTCAAAAGCTACTTTTATATATATATATATTGAAATATCTCTCTAGTTGAAATATAATTTAATTGCGTGTATAATTAATAATTTCAATTTAAATATTTTTTGATGCTCATAATTCATTGGAAGCATTTCTCTCTCTCTCTCTCTCTTTATAATAATAATAATAATTAAAATATAATATTAGAAATAATAAATAAAATCATCGTTAATAATAATTATTTCACCTTTTTTAATAAAAAGCCCTTATTTTTTTATTTTATTTTATTTTCTCTCTATTTCCGTCTTATTTATACCAAACACAGTTTATTGACTTCTCCGCCGAATGTTTTTTCAATTTTCATCTCAAATCCACCTACACAGGTTCTTGCTCACTTCACCTTTTTTTTTTCTTTGTCAATCAATCTACATGTTACGATATATATAATGTTTTTTCTGCTTACTTTATCTGCCCAATTCGTTGCCTGACAATGGGTATATTTTGGAATTAGAAATAAACATATACACGGGATCAAGTTTATCTTTTTTCCTCTGGGTGGGTTCTGAAATTTGTCTGCAGCTATTTTGTGTTTGACCAATTGGATAATCTTATTTGCTTTAAAGTTGCATTTTGGTTTTCCAGCTAATCTTACTGTGTCTTGTGCAATTAGGCTTTAATTTGAGAAACCCATCTGAGTCTCCTTTTAGTTATTGTTGCATTGAGCAATGAACAAGTATTTGGCATCTTAAATTTTTTCATTTTGCGGGGAGCCGTTGTACTGTGACTTTTTTTATTGATGATTTGGCATTTGCCTTTTCACAAGCTTGAGCAGGTAGTTGGACCATAGAGTTTGTTCGAGATGAGGCAGAGGCGTGAAACTGCTTCAGCTGCATCTAAAGGGTCAATCGGTGGAGAAGCAAGTGAAGAGTCCAGTCATGGCGGTGAAAGCCGAACCACTGTTCATATTGGAAATCCAAGGAGGTCTTCATTTGTGTGGCTGGCCTTGTTGCTGATCATCATTTATTGCTGTTCATCCATTTACCATTATCAGTTTCAGAGCATGCCCGTGCCTCTTACAGCAGATGAGGCTGGCAAGAGGGGATTTTCGGAGATCGAAGCATTCAAGCATGTCAAGGCCTTAACTGAGGTGGGGCCTCATCCAGTTGGTTCTGAAGCTCTGCATCTTGCTGTGCAGGTCAACTCTTCAACTTTGTTAATCTTTTCCTTCATTGTTGTTGTTCTTACTTCTTAGTTATCCTTGGTTCTTTGGATCACACGCATAAAGAGTAAGATGTTGTCTATTATACGATTTTTCTTAGGAAATAGATAAAAGGAAATATGGCAATCAATTAATTGTATAGGGATGCCAGTACGGTGGGGTGGGTGTGAGAAGTGATTTCCCTCTACCCGTCCCCATTTATGTTAGCAGCTATCCAATAGGGTAGCGAGAATCTATGAGACCCGGGAGTATATGTGAAATCAATGTTATATTAGCATCATAAATGTTGTTATGTGTTTTGTTCTCTAAAAAAAACGTGAATTCAGACTCTCTGGACTTTTCGGTGCTGTTTTTTGTGTTGTTTTTCTATTGTGTCTTCAAACTGTAGTGATAGGTATTGATTTTGATGTTTGAAAATACATTAAAAGGATTTTTAAAGTACTAACATCAGTATATTTTTAATGCTCAACCGAAGACAACACAAAAAACCTAATAGAGAATTTGGACTCTATTTAATAAAATGCAAATTCTGTAAATAAACATGTATCCATGGGCTGGGCGTTATAATACACACCACCCATTGTGTATCCATCCTCCTTCCTGTTTAAGGTAATGTTGATGTCACAGATGTGACTATCTCGACCATCCACCTTTGTTCCTTGCTGAGTCCGCTGCGCTATACTTACATTCTTTCAAACATGCTTACGTTCTGGATGTAAACATCCTTTATGTAATTTTAAGTTCATGATAGGTTATTACATGTGTGGTTTTTTATTATTCACTATACTTTAGAATGAGCAGCAGTTCAAACAACCTATACAACTGATTGTGGTAATTTATTAGCCTGTTTTCTGTTTATTATATGTTTACTTTGATAAGCTTCCTACTGCAGTACGTTTTGACAGCATGTCAAAGTATTAAGAAAACAGCTCTCTGGGAGGTAGATGTTGAAGTGGATATTTTTCATGCAAAGTCTGGTGCAAATGATCTAGCCAGTGGCTTGCTTTCAGGGAGAACACTTGTTTATTCAGATCTGAACTATGTCGTATTAAGAATCTTGCCGAAATATGTATCTGAAGCAAGAGAGGAATCTATTCTGGTCTCTTCTCATATTGATACTGTTTTTTCAACGTATGTTCTCTTCATCTATTTGCTTTCACACTTCTGTTTTAATCAATCATTGTTTTTGTCTTTTTTATTACTGGGATGCGCTTATCATTGTGGCCTGATATGCTATTATAAATGTGTCGTACAAGGGGGTTTGTGTGTGTGTAATTTTGTAAATCTATGGCCTATGAAGGACCACTAATATAGGACTCTACTTGGTGTGCTGCTGGAGAGGGTAGGGGGTTGATTTCATTGTGGGGAGCACTTGGCTTTTTTAAAATATCCTCGCATTAGTTCTTAATAAAAGGATATTAAGTTCTTTGTTCAGTAAGAGCAGGACAATAATTATACAGGAACCCCAATATTGGCTGGAGAAAAACACTATCTTATTCTAATTATTAATGAGATCCTTACAACTGTTATGAATTTTAAAATATTCCTGTTGATAATGCTCTTTTCATGCTTAATTAGTCAGCAATAAATAGCATGGATCATTACTAGAGGTGGTGCAGCACATTTAAAATTTTGGGTTTAATAGGCTTAGAAAGGTAGACTTTAAGCGTAAATAAATTTCATAAAATAAACTTGTAAGATGAGGTTTACATCTCCTTATATCTAATGTATCTAATGGGTGTGAGATTTTCAATACATCCTTTCACGCCGAGGATGGATCATCGAGTTTGAGAATAGAGGACGACCTAGTAGTGAGGGACAATATAGACTCAACAAACTGTTTTAGGATAAACTCTACCATCTTAGAAATGCTCAACTTAGCCTCATAAAACCAATTTGTTTGGTAAGATTTGCATCCACCTATATATATATATATATTATAAATTGACCATATTTCTAGTTTATATAAGATCTCAACAAGAAGAAATGATTATTGAATGCTCTTTCTCGTACATGTAGGGAACCAGACTAGACTTATCAGTAAAAGAATCTGTGATGCTAATTTGTGAAATCAGTGTCAAGTTCTTATATAGAGAGCTAACAACAACTCAGCTGGCAGCCTGGGGTTGATATAGCTGATGCGTAGCTGTATACTTTTTCTATGCATTAAAGGGAAATAATGATTTGGTGGGACTTGACACGCTGCATTAAGATTGCACAAGGTGCAGCTACTTTTAGTTTGATGTGATTATGATTTACATCTATAGGTCAATGGTAAAATACTATATTTGCGAAAACTTTCTTTTTTCTCCATGGAACAACAAAATGACATACTTTTTGTACACGACCATGGACTAATAAATTGAAATTTTAATATGGTTACATTTAAACATGGCCGATGATATGATATGGTATGGTTGGAGATTGGACCATTCTTATATGCTATAATATGAATGTTTTGGCATATTATTGTTGCTGTTTGTTATTGTTGTCATTGCATTTATTTATTATTGTTGTTCTGGTCATTACATTGCAACGTACTAGTGTTTGTGGATGTGAGGCAGGGAGCTTGGTTCCCCTTAGCCAGTATCTCAGATTCCTATTATCTGAAGTAGAAGAGCTTTTTCCCTCTATATGGCCCCTCTTAATTGGTGTCAAATTAGTTAAGGTCCAAATTGGCTTTTGAATACAAGCTAGGGATCTAAAACAAAAAAGTGATCTCATCTTTGGTTTAAAAATTATATGAAACTGGTTATAGAGTAATGTTTTTCAATTCTTCCTTTGATATGCTGATTTTATTGTTTTATGCTAGTTAAAGTTAAGTGACTTTTCACATCTGTTCTACATCATATGTAGTTGAGTACTGTTTAATAAGAGTTTGTTTATTATTATTTGTCAAAATTAAACTTGCATATGTCCAAGCATGTGGTGCTGCAACAGAGGCCAAAATTTTAGTAGATTTGGCAACACGTGGTTGGATGGAACTGCAAAGAAGTTTATAACATTGATTGTGGATCAAAATTAAACTCATTGAGTGATAAAATTATGAAAGTAGGAGCATATTGGTCCTGGAAGGACATTTGAGAAGTGACATTTTTCTACTAGCTGGAGATTGTAAAGGTGACATCGATAAGAATTCTTCATCATATTGAGAAATATTTGCAATCAAACATTTTTAGTAAACATCAATTGTTAAAATTTTCCATTAGAATCTCTTTATGCTATTGCTTGGTGTTATGCTTCTGCAATTCCTAGCAAGCATGCAAAGTGACAACTTTAAAATTTTCTGTTTTCATTTGAATATTTGGAAATTTTAAATCAGTGAAGCGCACTCCATTTTCTGCTAAAAACATATCATTGATTTAACAGAGCAGGGGCCGGAGACTGCAGTTCATGTGTAGGTGTTATGCTGGAACTTGCTCGTGGGGTTTCTCAATGGGCTCATGGGTTGAAGAGAGCTGTTATATTCTTATTTAATACAGGTGAGGAGGAGGGTCTTAATGGTGCTCATAGCTTCATAACTCAGGTATGGAATTGTTTGCCATTTGTTAATGCATCCTTATATTAAGTATTTCTCTTGTTTCTCATCTGTTTTGAAAATATGGTTTTTAAATTTGCTGATTATAGGACTGATGTTTTGGGATTAGAAGAAATCTAAATTATAAAGATTTATTGGTTAAATCTATTGGAAAAAAAGATAATGGACTATATTTCAATTTTCATCTGCCTCATTTGTTTCGCCTGGAAAATGTGATGTTATTAATGATTATAATTTTCCCATTACTTATTTGAAAGATATGCTTAAAGTGAATGAAAAATATACTATTTTATTTTTTGTCATGTTAATAAGATTTACATTGCATTTTCATTCTTAATTTTTGTAAAACATATTAGGTAATTCAATTTTTTTTCGTGCATTATTTAAAGATATTTTTTTCCAAATTTTTAGTGAAAAACATTGGCATTTAGTATATTCTAATATCAATATCCTTTTAAAATAATTCCTAAAATTTATTTTCAAATGAAGCAAGCATCTCTATTTTGTAAGCTTAAAAAGTTTTGAAAGCATTTTAATACAAAACTTTAATTATTATGTTTATTTATCATTAATGCAAATTAAAATAAACAAGAAGTATAGTAGACTACAAAACTGTTTGCCATGTCTATGTTTATCCAATCACATGGTTCATTTGTCAGACTTTTTTTTTTTTAAACTCATGTTAGGTATTACTATGTACCTTGGCATCTCAGTTATACTGATACCCCAAAGGATATCTATCATTTGTCATCACATGAAAATTTATTAAACAAAAGGAAAAACGAATAAACAAAAAGCATGGGGACCAAACCAAACTCATGTAAAACAGATTAAACAACTTCCAAAAAAGCCTGTACAATTCTGAATATGGGAAGAAACAACAAATAGAAAAAACTGCCAAGAAAACCTATACAAACTTGAACATAGGAAGAATAGTTTATTACGAAAAAAATCAAAGCTTATCGCAGGAGGCAAAACCCGAGTACCATTTAAAACCTTCTCTGATTACTAGGCCTAAACCTGTCAACTTATCTGAATAGTGATTATCATAATGCACACTTTGACTTTCAAATTCTTTACATTAGAAGTGTGCAATTTTCTTACCAACAATATCAAAATTAGGAGTATGCTAAGAAAATAGCAAATCTAGAACTTCATTGCGTTTCTCTATGATGACATTTTTAAACTTCTATTAGGAATATCAGTTCCTGATGATGGGTTTATTGTGACTGGATTGCTAAGGTATTGTTATTTTGAATTTGCTCATACATGAAGAGAGCACCTACTATCGATTAAAAAGAATTAGGACTTGTATATTTAAGCTTAAAAAAAGTGATTCTATTATACAGCATTTTTGTAGAGTATTCCTCCCCAACTATTATTTTTAGCTTTTGAGATAAACACTTTTTTTAGGTTTCTGTTGTTTTTTGCTTACGGATCTGTTATAACTTTTTTAAGAGTAAATCAGGTTTCTTCTCCCAAGAGATGTGAACATTATAGATTGTTCTCCTTTCTTATGAAGAAATATGTAGTTTAGTCTTCTTTTAAGTTAATATTGTGAAAGTAATTACACTTATTTTTCCGACGAAATGTGAGTATTAACGTTATCCTCCGCTCTTATGTTGAAATATATAGTTTACTGCATTTAAAGTATGCTATAATATACCTAACTGTTATTTAGGTATTTTAAATTAACACCATAAAAGAATATTATTTAAAATATGCTAAAATATACCAAAAATATTTTTAATTTGCCAAACTAGCCTTTGGTCATTTGATGCCCTAATTTTGCTTTTCTTTGTAATGGATTGCAGGCAAAGTAAAACTGCTTCGAGAGTGACAAAACCTTTAATTTAACCAAATTTATTGTTAGTAGTCTATAAATGGCTAGAAATGACGTTTAATGGAGAAAAAACATTATTACTTAACACGTATTATATGAAACAAGTAGCTTAGTATCATATATTTTTAATAGAAAATATTTAGTTATAAATAATCTTTAATGAAAGTTATTAGATTGTTTGTAGAAAATATAGAAATCGTGAAAAAGAGTGGTGTGTTCTAATCTATTAAAAGAGAAAACTATATATTTTAAAATATGAAAACAGAAAAGTAATAGTTACATTTCGTAGTAGTAAATGTAACAAGATATTTAGTCATAAAATTAATTTTAATGAAAATTTAAAAACAGAATAAAGTTTAATATATTTGTAAAGGGAAGATTACAACAAAAGAGGGGAAGGTGGTGTTTGTTAGGCGATGGTAATAATTTGCTAGTAGTTTTTTAACGGAAGCTAACAATTTTATTGTGAAATTTAAAACAGAGTAAAATGTCATATATTGGAACTTGTCAGGTTAAGGGAGTTTACACTTTATGTTTTAGTCTAAAGAGGAGAGTGTAATTTACTCAATTTCTAAGTACATATTTTAATTGGAATGACACTTTAATATTGTTTAAGGTTTTAAGTTAGCAATTATATGCAATACCTGTGCTTTTATTTGGTGCATTGCATTAGGGTATGCCTCTTGTATTTTGGCTTTAGAATTGTATTTGGTGTAAAGCACATGGTCTGTTCATGAGGGTTTCTCTAAAATATACGCAGAGGAATCACACACCTTGCTTCATTGATGTTCTCTATTTTCTTTGTTGTTCTTATTTTCCCTTTTTGTTAAGTAGGATTCCTCATCCTCAAAATCCCTAATATTGTTTTCTCCATTATTTGGCTGTAGTTTCCGCTGTACTCTGTTCTCCATTGTGGATTTTGAACTTACTGCATGAAAGCATAGATGCTTGAAAAATCTTGTACTTTCTGCCTAGTGAGGCCTGAAATGCGCTATTTCCTCTTTTTCTTCACAATCTGTTAAGCATTAGAAGTTCTCTCAAGCTGTCATTAGTATCTAAAATACACGTTGTATAGAATCCTTATCACCAATAAACGAAATTTTTTATCAGCATCCTTGGAGCAAAACTGTTCGAATGGCTATTGATTTGGAGGCCATGGGCATTGGAGGGAAGTCTAGCATTTTCCAGGTGTGTTTATTGATAACTATTAAATTTTTATGAAATTGTAGTGTGCACTTCGTGAAAATGTTTCTCTGTTTCCAGTTTAAATTACCAAATTGCTACGTTGTTTTCATCTTGTTTTCTATTGGTATTAGAGCACTGAATTCTCGTGGTACAAATATAGTTATTAAAAGACAGCTATTTTGTTTTGAAGATTTAGTTGTTACGGGGCCTGTATGTTTGTTACAGGAATTACTTTTGTTTATGTTTCCTGCTGAGGATAACTATCTTCTAGAAATAGTTGTATCTTTTCTCTTTGTAAGTAACTTTTAAGAAATACTTTTTCTTAGTGGACATCTACTCTCTGTTTTTCTATTAATGCGTAAAAAAGTGAAAATAGGGTGACAATCTTATCATCAAAAGTGAATTACAGAAAATGAAATATATAACATTTTCTCAAATCAAACAGGCCCTTAGATTTGTTTGTTGGCAAAAATTTTGTCTTTGGTTATTGAAATAGATGGAATAAAGATCATATGTTAATGCTTTCATAGTTGTTGTCTCAGTTGGACCATAATGAATATAAAATCTTCCCTGTGTTGGGAATAAAAGCAATCTTCTACCTTCGTTGGTATGAACATTGTTTATCTCAGTCTCTTTTGATTATACCTGGTCCTAGTCATTGTAATCTTTTGCCTTTGTAAGTAAAACTATGCTATGAAGCCCGAATACGGACACAAATACAACACGGACATGGACACGGAGATACGGCTAAATTGAAAAAACATTGGACATGAGACACGACATATATATACATATTGGTTTCAAACTTTCAACTAACACATTGTCAACTAATACAAAAATAAATCTAACGTATCTATCTAATATTCAAAAAAGTGAAAAATAATGATGATATAAGATTTTTTCCTTATTTTTATTATCATAATAGAAACTTATGTGATAAGTTTACAAGTTTATGGGTTTTTTAGAAAATAATTGAATTTGCTGTTATTAACATTGTTTGGAGTCATGTCAAAATCATGTCAAAGACAATAAAATGTCTTTCAAATTGGACACTTTACTGACATGTGTGTCGTACGAGTATGTACGTACGTCGGTGTCCGACAGTGTCACGGGATACACCATTGATATGGCGTGTCTGGGCTTCATAGACTATGACTGAATGTTCCTAAATTCAATCTTCATTCCCCTCCCCCTAAATACATTTGAATTTCAAAACAATGTTTAGTTGGCATGAGTATTGGCTGTGCTTCAAGACCAAAGGGCTCTCATGTGAGGGACTGAGTTAGGAATAAAATTAATCTGGCCATTCACTTAACTGCGTACCTTTTAGGAGCATTGTTTAGTGGCACCTGTAAGTGCTTGATATCAAATAAACTTCTTCAACCATTTAAGGTTTAAAATAAAATTTGACAGTAGCAGAAGTTGCGCAGCTTAGATTATCTTTTATTCCCCAGGTCCTTGTTACTTCTGTTTAGATGCCTTATTTCATCAAAATAATTATTTCTACCTATCATTGCCTCATGTTTACTGTTTTGAAAATTAATACTTTTTCTATTAAAACAAATATATTCAAATTACAAAATTATTCATACAATGTGTTATTGGATATATAGTTGTTTTACAAAAACTTATACTTTCCTGTGCTGTCTTGTCCCAAATTTCCCAGATTCTTCATTGTTTGATGAGTCCGTTTTAACTGGAACTTTTAATGGTCTTGTTTTCCTTTTCTGTACGTCCATAGACTTGAGTTGTCAACAATTGCTCATTTTCACATGATTTTAATAACACAATCAAGTGAAAAATAATTTCCATTCTTCCATTGACAAGTCATCCATTTTTTGGTGGTTTGTCGTGTATTATGTTCGATATTGAACCTTAAAAAACTGTTATTCAATCTTGTCTAGAGACTTATAAAATAGAAATATTATCCAGTTATTTAGTATCTGAATCTTGTTCTTTCTGCAGTTTATTAGTTCTTGTAACAAGTTCATGTCTCTTTTTAATGGCTTTGCATTTAGTAGGCTGGACCTCATCCTTGGGCTATTGAGAATTATGCTTTAGTAGCAAAATACCCATCTGCTCAAGTTATGGCACAGGTTTGTTGGTTTCTTTAATTGTACGTTTGACCTTTACCGATTTTATATTGTTTTTTTTTTTTTTTTTTTT
>Ga0209589_1003477_pt1 | contig 27488 bp, 15 predicted proteins | sample CowpeawhiteBW_FD_187525 | JGI IMG/M metagenome (GOLD analysis project Ga0209589, IMG submission 187525) | Root nodule microbial communities of legume samples collected from California USA - Cow pea white BW (SPAdes) (version 2) | ecosystem: Host-associated > Plants > Roots > Nodule | place: USA...
TTTTGTTTTATTTTTTTTAATTTAATTTGTTTGCGGTTGATTTGGGTGTAAAGTGATATTTGAGGCATGGTATTTTTATTCTGTGATAGTTTTTGACTGAGGTTCGTGTCATTATCGATTTCAAGATTTCAAAGCAAAATCTGAAATCTTGGATGGGATTTTGCTTTTTGCTATTTATTTCTTTTGAATTTTTCTAAAGTTAGTGTTCTAAATTGTGGTGTAGGATAAACTAGTTGGGTTCTTTTTTTTCGATCGCTTTCATTTTAAATCATTTAATGTAATTATTTTGCAGCTTTGGATACAGAGGTCAGAAATTTTTTAATACATGGGATGGTCATTGATGAAATTTTCTCTAGTTTGTTGTGTTGAAGATTCTTTTGATGTGATGGAGATTATTAATGACATGGATTTTGCTCTTGTACTTTTGTGAAGTGTGCTACTATGGTAATTCAATTTAGCTAACATGTTGATTGCAATGTCAGGTCTGAGCAATCTGGTTGGTGGAACCTTCGGTCATAGAGAGTCAAATTTTATGTCTGAATTAGACGCTCAAATTCCCACTGCCTTCGGTATGTTGTGAGTTCTTGCAGATGTTTTAGTATGTGGATGAATTCTCCTCTCTCGTGATATGTGATATTTCTTAAGGTGTTCCTGCAGATGTTTTAGTATGTGGATGAATTGTCTTCTCCGTGATATGTGATATTTCTTAAGGGAATAATTATGAGTTCATTATACATGTGGTATTAGCATTATATATGTACTTGCACAAACAAGACAGTTATAGTTGATTATAGGCTCAAACTTTTATCTTTTACCTTTATTTCACCATAGTAGTTTTATACGTATCGTCTTTAGATTTCCTTTTAAGATTTCAGTACTGTCTGACTAAATATGTATCTGTTCACTTTCCATTTAATTCTAAGTACTCCTGACAGTGGAATTTGGTATTTCCCTTCAGTTTTGAGTCTTATCAAGGACATGTTATTTTCATTATAAATTTGATCATGTTCCATGGTTGAACAAGACTGTTGTCCTGTTAATTCAGACATTTTATAGTTTGGTGGTTGTTGGTTTATGGTGGATTTTATATTCAGCTTTTCAAATATCGAGTTTTATCAGGAACATCTTATTTTCATTATGAACATGATCATGTTCCATGGTTGAACAAGACTGTTTTCCTGGCAATTCAGACGTCTTACAGTTTGCTGATTGTTGGTTTATGGTGAACTTTATACTAAGCTTTTAAAATTGAGTTTTATCAGGTACATGCTATTTTCATTATAAATTTGATTATGTTCCATGGTTAAAGAAGACTGGTGTCCTGTGAATTAAGACAACCTTATAATTTGCTGATTGTTGGTTTACGGTGACTTTTACAGTCAGCTTTTCAAATTTTGAGTTTTATCAGGGACATGTTATTTTCAATATAAATTTGATCCTGTTCCATGGTTGAAGACTGTTGTCCTGTAAATTCAGACAATCTTATAGTTTATGCTGGTGAATTTTATATTCAGTTTTTCCAACATTGATACATCATTTGCGAAAGTTGTGCTATTACGCATGCATGCCCTCACTGTTGTGTCACGATTGTATATTCGAGTGCGTAGATACTGTGATTATGTTAATTAGGGTTAGTGGTTAAATCTAATAAATGATCTGCCCTCGATATATAGATCCTTTTGCTGAGGCAAATGCTGATGACTCGGGTGCTGGTTCAAAGGAGTATGTGCATATTCGCGTACAGCAGCGAAATGGTAGGAAAAGCCTGACAACTGTTCAGGGATTGAAAAAAGAATTCAGCTATAACAAGATACTTAAAGACGTCAAGAAAGAGTTCTGTTGCAATGGCACCGTTGTTCAGGACCCAGAACTAGGACAGGTTTGTGTGACATCCTCCTGTCAAATAATGATCTATCCTTGTTTGTTGCTTACGTGTTTGTGTTTGTAGGTTATTCAACTTCAAGGTGATCAGCGGAAGAATGTTTCAACCTTTCTAGTCCAGGTAACTATATCTTCATCTGTGTTATGCAATGTGTTACTATAATTAAATTCTTTTTTGATTTTCATGTATTCTCTCTCTTATTTCTTTGCTTTATTTCATAGTTGTGTTTCAAGGCTTATGGCCTATTGGAATGGCCCATTCTAGAGAATTGTGCATTTTTCTTCCATTTTATTGGTTTAGGGAATGAATATTCTGTATGTCATTTGAATCTTTTGCCAAGTAATTTGCCATTTTCATATTGGAGACCGTATATAATACATTTTTTTTTGAATTTATATGGTTAATGCGAACCTAGTTATATACTCTTCTAAACTGTAGACAATTTATTTAGCTCAACCTTTTAGATGTGTTTAGAAAAAAGAAAAAGAAAGAAATAAACATAAAGAAAGCAACTACATAAATCACGGTTTTGTTTGTAGCCTAATGATTTGTATTTAGAACAAATCATAGTTGGGTCAGTAATTTTGTAGCATGTTCATTGAAATATTTGGACACCAGGATTCTTCATCTAACCTCTGGTTGTTTTCACCTGTGAATATAAACAGGCCGGTATCGTGAAGAAGGAGCATATCAAGATTCATGGTTTCTGAGTGATTGGTTTCTTAAGTGTCAAGTCTTACCTGCCTACTGTGTTGGGCATAGATAACCCCAGTTGTGTGTGTGATTGTTGATTTCTACGTGTTCGGATGTACTACCATGTGATGTTGGATTATGGATTCTAGAACTTTGTGTGTTATTTGCTTTCACTACATATGAAAAAACAGTTTAATGGACTTATATTTGATCTTATTATTTCATTTAGCGTTTTTTTCGGGTTTTTTAACAAAATTGGTATACTTTTGGGGAGAAATTACCCTAATGGACAGGTTTTAAAAATATTGTGCATAGGGATCAATGGGAAGGAGTCGTTTGCGGCAGTAACGACTTTGGATTTGGTTTATTTTTGTTTTTAAACGAATAGATTGTTTGTACAGGTTAAAATTTTGTGAATAAGAAGGTAAATGTAATTGATTTATGTGAATTAATGTAGTGTAATGGTTTACGACAAATACGAGTTTGATTTAGTTATTGTTAATAATTTGAAAGGAACAATATTAAAGAGGAGATAGTATGTGAAAAAATTGAAAACATGAAATTAAATTGGAGTAAATTTTTTTATTATATATTGGCTCAAGTACATTTATTTGTGGGAACCAGTGTGACATGGTAGTCTTCTGTGCTTTTATAGTTGTATTTGCACTTCTTGTAAGGACATTCTGAGCCTATAAGATTTCATTGATGAAGTTCAGGATTATAGGTAGATGGAGCTGGTGGAAAAGTGGATGGTAAGAGTGAGATGTGATGTTATTTAGAGGATGTATATATCGGAACATCTAACTTGAGCATATGCTAGACCACAAGATTGTTGTTAATATTAAAAAGTTAATATTAAAAGAAAATCAGAAGAAGATCCAGCGTTGTGATCATTGGTTTGTGAGGGAGGTTGAGGACCCTCTTGTGACGTATTATATTATTATAGAAATAATGGTTTAATTTAGATGACTAAAACCTTATTAAGTCCAGTTGAACAAAGATAAATTTATGTTGTCATCTATGATTTGATTGAAAAAAGAAATCGAGATAGTAACTGAAACAAGAAACGGAGACAATAACAATATGAACGTAAAGGTGCGGAAGCAATAAAGAACATGAATTACGGAAGCAAAAGACAGAGAGAAGGGAGTAGAGAACGAGAACAAGGCATGCCATTTGGGATATTAGGTCCCCAAAATAAGCGGTGGTTGTCCTCACTTGAACTAAGATTTTGGTGTCACTTGAATCACGATATAAGATAAGATCAAGAGGTAGAACACTATTAAAAGAGCAATGTTCACAATGATTGAAACATAAGTGTATATGCTCAAAATTTTAACTTTCTACAAGTTGTATTGAAGCTCCTTTAAATAAGTATGGATAGGAATCTCTTAACAATATTTATTATAAAGTATCCTTTAGAAAGTAGGACAGCCTAAGGTAACCTAGCATGACCTACCTGCCTTCTTGCTCTCCAATTATAAGATACACGAGCTTGCCCATCTAGAAGGTTAATCAAGGCTCCTCTCCATTTCAAATATTGTCTTACATGTTAGGTCAAGTTCCACGCCCCTTTTACATCCATCAAGGTGTCCTTAGCAAGCTTGGAGTGTCCAAGAACAATCCTCATGTTGGGCTAGGCTTTTCACTATCCAAAACTTTCAAAAGGAGTCTCAACACTAAAAGAAAGAGTGCCAAAAGCCAACCTACAATAAACACAAGAGAAAACATAAGTCTAGAATTTGTTTCAAGACAAAAAGAGAAAAAAAAAAACTAAACCAAGTAAAAGAAAGAATGTGATAAATTTTCCTCTTAAACAAGTTTATTTTTCTTAAGCAATTCCTTTTATCTTTGGTAGAAGTTAGGGCTCATCATCCTTACCTCTTTGGAGAGAATTTGATTGCGAATTCTTGCGGCCCTTCTTGATTGAGTTTGATTTCATGTGAGGAAGTAATTTTTCCTTCCTCTTGGAAAATTTTTCCAACTTTGAAGATGTTATCCTTTTTCTCTTTGTTAGTGTGACTTTTTTCCTTTTCCTTGTTGTATGGATGAAGTGGAGAATGGAGGAGGCTTGTCACTTTTCTTTCTTTTCTTTTTCATTTTATTTTTGTCTTCATTAACCTAGGTGATAGAGGTGCCAAAGTGAACTCTTTTCCAAGAGAATAAAAAATGTATTTACTGGTATTGCTATAATGTAAGCTATGTTTATCACATTGCCACGATCTACTAAGAAAAAGATGTGTGGCCTCCATGAAAACATCATCACAAAGAACCTCAACCTATGGAGAAACTAATGAGAACTTGTTTATCGACTCGTTAATTATCCATGCAAGCTTATAATGTTTATCATGAGGAATGGCTTCTAAGCCAAGCTTATCCCCACTCTTGTGCTAGATCTATTGGCATTACTTTCCCTATCAATGATTAAAGAGCAAACCTTATTTCTAATGGGGCATCTAATGTGAAAAATGTTCTCTTGAGTTAGGTCGAGTTCATTTTGAACTTGGCCTAGCATGCACTTCACTACCAATAAGTCTCCTTCACAAGGCTTAATTCCATCATCACAAGAGGAAGAAGAGTCTTGTCTTGAAGGAGAAGAGGGGGAAAAGTTTTCATTCTTTACCTCACCACATGATTTTAAGGTCATGGTTCTCTTAGTTGGGCAATTCAAAGCAATGTGTTGGTACCTTAAACACTTAAAACATTTATAGAACTTGACATTTGAATAATGGGAGGGTAAGGACTATGGTCCTTAAGCGAATTAGACCTAAGAGTGGACCTTGGTGAGACTTGGAAGAGGACTAATCTTGTTTTTCTTTCTCTTTTTCCTTTCATGAATGAATATAGTATTCATTGTGTGAGTGACTCATCCTTACCCCATCTTTTCTTTTCAATTGAGTTTCAATCTTTATGGCAATGTATAAAACATTTTCAGGAGTGGAGTACTCACACAATTTTACTAGGTCTTGAATACAATTCTATTAGGTCTTAAATGTCTCTCCTTAAGCCACTCACAAACCTAGTTACCTTTTCTTCATGAGATTCATCTAAATCAACCCTAAGCATTAAGGATTCTAGCTCTTTGAAATAGTCATTCCAGCACATGACCTTGTTGAAGTCTTTAGATCTTAAAAGGACTCCTCTCATATGGTAGGAAGGAACAAATTTATCGCACATAAGGATTTAATGTCCCTCCAAGAAGCTACATGTGATCTTAGGTATTTGTTCATACAAGTTTGATGTCACTAAGTTATGGCATATCCTCAAACTCCACTACCATTAAGTCTACTTGCTTTTGATCTCCTAAGTTGGTTCACATTAAATATTTGATCAACTTTTGCTTCCTACTCTAGATACTCTTCCAAATTATTATCCTCATGAAACTTAGGGATCTTGATGTTTGGGGTTGTTTCCTTGGTAGTGTTTTGCACCTAGCATTTCCTCATGGAAGCTTCATTCTCTTTTGGAGCTATCTGGTGAATGAGACCTTCTTCTCCTAGTCTCTTTCTCGGCCTTCTCCATCTCTAACCCATGGTGTCTCTAAAGTATTTTTCATTTTCCTTTCTGGAGATTTCTATCTCCTTGAGGAGCTCATCTAAGGATGATTTTTTGTTGATTTGAGTCAATAAGGCCTTTCTAACTTTACATGCTGATGTGTTATACAAATCTTTCATTTTCCTTACAAAACAATAAACTACTAAGACCAAAACAACAAGGAAAACAAGTTAAAATTAGCAAAAGTCAAACAACGAAATTAAACTCTCAAAGTGTTTGGTTAGTTCACCAAAATTTCAAGGTAGGGTGCACTCAACTCCCAAGTCACAATTCAAGAGTGTTCAAAACCCTCAAGGTTTAAATTCTTGAAAAATGACAATGAAATAGAAATATGTACACTAATCAACCACTCAAAGAAGTTCAAGAAAAGAAAACCACAAATACCAAACTAAGAATATCGACAAACAAGAAGAGCACAAAACTACGCACTAATGGAAAGATTTTGTTGAAATATTTTTTAATAAGACTAAGAGATAAAAATCTTGAAACAAGACTTAATAGAAACACTCAAACATGTAATAAAATTTACCAACATATACATACCAATATGATTAGGATCTTACAATGGTGGAACTAATTTGCCATATTCATCAATGCAAATTGGATGGTTCAACTCTAGAATCAAAGGAACATGTAAATTTCAACAAATTTTCTCATCCACTCGTGTTTTTAGCTCTTGACCAAACAACATTTTAGGTGCCAAAAGTTCTCAAAACCTCTCGGCCAAGCCCAATTTAGGTACCACAATGATTTTCAAAATTGATTTTAGACTTGAATTAATATTGTTAATGAGTTGCTAAATGCTTATGAACACTTAGCTCATCAACCAAATCAAGATACACGCAAATTAGGGTAAGCGTTTTATCAAAGATATTATAAATAAGAAAAGAAAACTTCAAATTAGCATGTAAGACACATAAAGGCATAAATAATGACACAAACATGTAGTTATTATGCAATTTAACTTAAAGAAATGTCAACTCCTATTACTAAGCATGCAAGGCATGTTATGATTCAAAATTTAGGCCTTTTAAAAAATAACAAGTAAAACTCATTATTCCACCCTCAAAATTGCATTTCTAGCCACCAAAACAACACCAAACAACCACTAAAAGAATAACTAAAGAAAAACATAGTAAAACAACAACAACAATAACAAAATAACAACAAAAATTTGTTGTTCCAGTGACCGAAACATTGCCAAACAACACCTAAACAACACTTGAATAACAACTTATTTTGGGCTCAAGCTACTCCAAACTATGCTTATCTTAAGGAACAATGATGACAAAAAAATTTGATAGTTACACAAGAACAAAGTTAGGAAACATGAACAAGATAGAATCTTCATCGACCCAAAGCTCTGATTATCAAATGATATAGGTCCATCTAATAATTTAAATGAGTACAAGGTGTTTGTGCTCCTCTCATATAGGTTAGGTTGATGATTTTTTGTGTTTTGCATGTTTTAGAGTGACAACTCTTGGCCAGGATATGCTTGACATTATCAAGAGCGGGTAGGTTCGTGATTGGTGATGGAACGTGTGATTAATATGGACAGGGAGGTTCATATTAATGATACTCTTGTGTGGGGATATGAACTGGGAGGCTCGTATGTTCTGTTCTCACACTTGATAGTTATTATGAGCGGGGAGGTTCATAATTGGTTGAATCACGCATGTTGGACTACGAGCGGGGAGATCCATGGAGGTTGGACTACGAGCGGGGAGGTTCGTAGAGGTTAGACCACGAGCGGACAGGTTCGTGGAAGCATACAATACCTTTATGGCCATGGTCGAGTATGTACACGATGTGATGGGATGTATTGGTCTCATAATGGTAATGAGACTATATATGCATTTTTTTATCTTGTGTTACAAGGTTCTAAGGGTGTTCGTATTGTTGAGTGAAGTTATTTCTTTTGGGTGAGGAATTCACGTGGTCTATGCATAATTTATCCTGTTTGAGCTCACCCTTTCTGTTTGTATTTGGCGATGATCGTGTGACTTGTCGCAAGGGAGCAAATGTTATTCCAAGTGGTGATGGCGGAACATCAAGACGGAGCGAGGGCTAGAGCTTGGGGTTTTATGAAAGACATATGTTTTTGGATTTTGAACTAGTAATAAATTGTTTCCGAATCATTTTTAATTTACCACCATTGATGATTTTGAATTTTCTCACGTTTTTGGGAATACTAATTATATTGAATTCATTTTCGATGATGTTCTTTCTTTATTAAGTAATATCTGACCAAGATGTTACACAACTCCTCGGTTGACGCGAGCACTACAAGTTAAATTCATAGAATATTGTAAACTTGATAATTAAATTTCAATGGTATGAAGATTAAGTACTTGTAGTTGGTGCAATGAACGAAAAATTCTTTCTAGAAGTGGTACGTTTTCCTTTCAACCTTGAATAAGCCTCAATCACTTTTTAAAGTTAATGTAAATAGTCTTTGTTCCTAGTATGAAACTTAGTAAATTTAAATTATAAAACACAACAAATAAATTAATACAAAACTTACACTTATAGTGTATTTTTAATTATTAAAGTTTTAAGTGACTTGTGTAATGAACACAAGAGAACCACAAGACTCTGCTAAGGAAGAATTACTAGCAATTGCCAATGACCCAGCATATTCAAATAATATTAGATGTAATTAAGTTTTACATAAATATAATATAATTTATAAAAGACATACTTACTGTTGCAAATAAGGTGCAAAGTATACTTCTCTTTTTCCATTTTCAAATGTTTGTAATATGTATTGATGCACCTCTTCACCTTTATTCTCAATAAATTGAATGCCAACATGGTCAATAAATCCATATATGTGTGTATTCTTCCTCTCAATGCATCAAAGATGTAAATACCTTAAACATTGAAAATAAATAATGTTAGAATAACAAATTGAATATAGCCAAACTTGATAAAAGTAATAGAAGTTTATTCACAACATCCAAAGTTATATTATTGATATACATAATATATTAGTGCCAGAGAGAACTTCAAAAACATGCTTTTGACATATAAAAAAGAAAGGCTGAACGTTCTGTTTGTGACTTTAACAAGCATTTCTAATTGTATAAGTGTTAAGAAGATAGTCACTACCATTGCACCAAGTTATTCTAGAATTATTGGTTGTGGTAGCGATTCATTTACATCTTCCCCTCCTTGTGCTCCAACCTACTATACATATTTAATGACTTAAATAACATTAGTATACACCAATAAGAAAAAGAAAATCTTGTAATTAAAACAACTAAGGAAAATTACCTCCTTTATAATTTGCTTTCGCTAATTATCTGGCCAAAGGATAAAATTTCTGTTCGCACTCCATTTTTCATTATTTTTCCTTTCTAAACTTTCTTTTTAGTTTAAATAAATATTATTTTGTCTTTAATAAATTAGTTTTTGTTGATTGTGTAGAAAAATATAGTTTCATAAAAATGTAGTTTTAATAGAATTTTTTAGCATTTAGTTTATCCTTCTTACAAACTCTTTTAATAAAAGTTTGTTTGCCAGAAAGCCCTTCTTTTTCTTTTCTTTTGAGTTTTAAACCCCCTTATTTAAATTATCTTTTATTGTATAGAGGACCCTAATTAAGATAGGGCAGCTTGGTCAATTTTTTTTGGGGGACCCAATTAGAGAATGAGAAGAGAAGGGATTCGATGGTCTAGTGCAGGACTTGACCTAAAGAGGGGCCAAAGAGGAGAGGAAAAATGTGGAACTGTTGTTAGAACCCTCACGTGATGGTCTTGATGGAGTGAATTTAGCTTTGCTGTGTAGGAATGGGAGGCGTCGCCTTAAGGGATTGGAGTTGAAGCAAGATTGAGCACTGAGCAAAAATGAATTGCCTTATCGCATGCTGCAGTACAACTATGAGGAGAACTCTTGTGCTTTTCTTGTTAAACTCAAGGCATTTGAATTCACATTATTGTTACAATTCCTTGCTTATATTTTACTTTTGATGATGTTATGATTTTGTGACTCTCAATTCTTGCAATTCATTGAATGTACATTTCAGTTTTACCCGCTTTTATGTTTTCGATTCAACTTATATTAGTCTCATTTGTAGTTAAAAAATTAATTTCTCAAACGTGCTTTTGAATTTTTCCAGGTTATATCTTTCTATCTCTTAGTTTCCTTGCATAATGGTTAAATTGCTAGCTCCATTGCATATTTAATTTCTGCACCTGCATATGCATCTGCTAGTTGTCATATTTGAGCATTCATGCACCCATAACTCACTACTATGCTTAAATTTATTTCGATGTTTATTAGTCACTCTTGTTGCTAATACAATTCATATTCATTGCTACCATATAAATTCTCTACTATTGTTGACTAAACTCTGCTGCCAATTAGTTTCACATTTTGCATATCCATGACATTTATGTTTCAGTTTCTTGTGTCTACACAATATTTTGAATTACTCGTTAGCATGCATATTTAGTTTGTGGGGTTGTTAGGTTTGATAATGTAAATTTAATTTTGAGTAGTTTTAGACGTGGACAACGTAAACACAGTTTCAACATTATAAATTAAATTATGTTGGAATACACACACACACACACACACATATATATATATATATATATATATATATATATATATATATATATATATATATATATATATATGTATGTATAAACATTTTGTGAGGTATGTGGTTGTATATGTATACATTGTGTATGAATATAACACTGACAATTTTGAGTTATCTTATATATGAACTTTTAGGTTTGCTTATATTAGAATGGACATAAATATGTAATGGATTTTCTTGTAATAAAATTAATAAAACTAATATGAAGTAAATTAGAAAGTGTATATTTATTAAGTGTAAAAGTTTTTCTTTTATATATAAAACTTTTTTTATGGGTAGTTGACATTGATGGATGCGGGAATGTTTTATTTTTTATGTTGCAGTAGAAGACATATGTGAGTTTTTATTATTTTGGTTTCTTTTGGTTTCCAATTCAGATTGTTGTTGTTTTTTTAAGTTTAGATTATTGTTGTTTCCAATTCAAATTGTTGTTGCTGTTTTAAATTTAGATTGTTGTTGTTGTTTTCAACTCGGATTGTTTTTAGTTCAATGTGTTGTTTCTATTTTAATAAAGTTGGTTGTTTATGTTTTGAACTTTAGTTTACTGTAATTTTGGTGCTGTTTTTTTAGTACAACATCTATTTGTTGTATTATTGATGTATTAATTTTTAAGTATTGAATGATGTGGTTGTCTATATGTCTTCTCACGTAATTGTAATGTCGAAGTTGGTTCCTTTTCGCCTATAAGGCTTTGGTGAGCATGTGAAAAAGGGAAGTTTTGTTTCTTTCGCCCATAAGGCTATAAGGCTTTGGCTTGAGTCGAGTAAGCGTGTTTTGACCGTAAGGCTTTGGTGAGTAAGCAAAGTTTTTACTTGTAAGTCTTTTAGAAAGTAAGGGAAAAAGTCCTATCTATAAGGCTTTGGTGAACAGGCAGGCTGCTGGTAAGTTATAGGAGAAAGACATATTGTTTAGCTATTACAATGTGGTAATATGACATGTTTATTCTCATGAATATGGTTTTGGATTATGGTGTGAAATTATTTGGTTTGAATGGTGTGAGTGAGTAATATGATTGGTAAATTATTGTTATGTGTTGTTTTTTGTTAGCTCACCCTTATATGTTTTTGGTTGTGGTTTTCACTTGCGATGATTGTATGACTGGTGTTATACGAGAGTAAAGTAAAGGTGCAGATGATGTTTATTTGGATGCACAATAGTAAGGAGCTTTGGGGATTGGCTTGGGAAGAATGTTTTTTTTTTTTTTTTTTGTTTTTGGAACAATTTTAATTTTTATAAATAATGTAATGTATATGTTAGATGATTATGAAGTTGGATAATAATTTAACCTATTTTTTTATTTGGAAAGTTTATTTTGATGAAATATAAAGGAAGTTTCTTTTTTAATGCGCAAAACTTCTAAGTATTTTAATAGAATTTTGACGGGGTGTTACACATCCTCATGTATGCATTTGGCCATGGCTACAGGGTTTGCCATCATCCCCTCCCTCTTTAAATGGATTTGCCCTCAAATCATCATGTTCCTTTATGACAAATTCCTTCTTTCTCTTCTAGGTGTTTAGCCTTCTTCCTCCCAGATAAAATACCTTCCTACCATAAACACAAGACAAGGTAAGTGTTATGCGAATAATTATCTAAAACATGTATCTCCTAAGGATCATACAGCTTTGATCAAATGAATGTTAAAGGCATTTGTTTTTAGGAGCATTTTGTTTTAAACTCTTGTTTGCCTTGTGTTGAATCCATGTACTTTTGGAGTGACTCCCTTTTTCAACACAAAGTTATGTTTGGTCTTGTCTTTTCCTTCCACCAGAGGAGAATGGAAAAATGACCTCTTTTGGCTCTTTGCATAAGCCTTTGGCCCTTAACATGAGGACTCTTTTGTTAGGGCACTCATTTGACTAATGGTTTATACTTTGACACTTTGAACATTTGATTTCACTTATGTGAGTGTAAGTGTCTTTATTTTTCTTTTTATATTTTTCTTTCTCTCTTTTATTTTTTTAGTTGTCCTTAATCCTCTCCAACTTGAGAAGGTGTTAGAGGATGAAACACAAACCTTTTATCCTTGTGAGTGAAGGTTATTTCATTGGTAAGGCCATTGTGCATGGTTTTCCTATCAAATAGTTAAGGCCTTCCTAACAAGATATAACAAGCTTCCATAGGGACTATGTTACAAAGCACACTATATCATAATTCCCTATGGAGAACATAACCTTTATTTGTTGATTAACTATCATGTCTCCATCTCCATTTTCATTAAGCCATTAAAGTTTGTAAGGTCGTGGATGAGGCAAGATAGTTAATGGTAACTTTCTAATTAACCTAGTGCTACAATAATTGCAACACGATGCACTATCCACAATGAGAGAAATGTATTTTCTAAAACTTTACATCTTATGTGAAAGATGTTCTCTCTTTGGGTTAGTTCTTGGGGACTAGGTTCATTGTTGAGGATTCTTCTTATCATAAGAAGATCTCTATTACAAGGGTAGGCATCCTCACCTTTGTTCTTACATGATTCTTCACTCTCACTAGAACTTTTTGCACCCTCTTCATTTGAGTCACTACCAATTTGGTAAGAAGGAGCTTTAGACATGCGTACAACTAATGCAACAAACAAAGACTTTTTCTTCCAAGGTGTCGCAACCAAAATCGCGGTGCACGACAAACTAAAAATAAAACTTGAAAAAACGAAGCTTTTGGAATCGCCACTATAGTTTATTTTGAAAAACTACGGAATAACCAAAAAGATAATACAAAGTCTGCAAAAAAACCAAATTTTGGGTTCGGGAGTCGATTACGTGTGGGGAAGGTATTAGCACGCCACTTCGTCCGTTCTAAAACGATACCTTTAATTAAACATGCAAAAGGATGTGATTTTCAAAATATTTAATTTTCCCCAAAAATAATAATAAAAGAATGTACAAAAGAAAAGAAATTAATTTTTTGGTTTTTAGCCTCGACAAGGATTAATCCTCGCTCTTACGTATCTCCATTCATAATGGAGAATCAAGATTATGTAACATCCCGACTGGATATTACGGATTTAAATATTAAAATAAAGAAATATAATTAAACTACATTTAATGAAAATCATTTCTCCAGAAACGTGGGAAATTTTAAACCTTTTATTACCTCAACAATAATCCAAAATCCATAATAATAGATACTATTATAATTATCAAAAGTCTAGTAATATCAATGATTACAATTTATTTGGAATCATAAAAATAATATAAAAACTCTAAGAAAATCCTTCTCCCAAGTCTAGCCCCGCTCCGGCTCTATGCCTCACCAGACCCACCTGCAACATCATCTGCTCACGTATACCGCGTATACGATCATTGTCACACACAAGCAGATAGGGTGAGCTAACAAAATAAACATATATACAATACATATATATATAGAACACAATCACTCCAAAGGAATTCTATCCTTTGATATCATCCCACATGGCCATAACCATGTTAACCGTGTTCTACGTCTTCTAGTGAGTACCTTAAGATGTCTTGCTGCCACACCTATCAACCACAATCGATAGAGCACGTGCGGGAAACCATGCTTCGGATCACACACCGTAACGCCAGTTGGAGTTCCCAATACGAACATAGCTCGTAATGTCCTAAGACTACCAAACTCGTAAGCTAATTACTGAAGAGGGCAATATATATGGACCCATTTGTGCGGACGACAACCAGCACACTCACACCGGCAACACTCGCCAACCCGAGCCACAACTCAAGAGTTCCTCGTGTTCATCCTCCATCCCGAGCCACAACTCAAGGAATGCCACATGCTTAACCCCTATCCCAAGCCACAACTCAAGGGAATACGTTCTGAGCTACAACTCAAGGAACACCAGCAAGAAGACCTTTAAGATATCGTAATAGCCTTGTAGACCACGCAATTCAAACGAGTGAAATATAATTCTGCTGCAACAATATCGCCTGACGCTCCATCGTTTCTGTGTTCTGCAACAACGTAGCAGCTCGTGAACCTTGAGGAGTCGCAATAGCAAAGCAGTGCCGCGCACCAACCTCTGATCTGATGCCACCACATATGGATTGAAATGCGACATACGTAGCAACCATCGTGAGAACCCATTGCGGCAACTTGGTAACGTAACAGAACAGCCAGCGGCAGAAACCGTGGTGGAGGAAGGAGGGAGAAACCCTAGTTCTGGAGAGAGAAAGTTTCTGGAAATTTCTAGAACCACAAGCTTTAAACGGAATAAAACAATTCATGCATAATCATACCTTTAGCATGCCAATCAGACTTAAAATAAAATTAACGCGTAAAACTACTATATTTAGCATGCCAATCAGATTTAAACATGGAATTAACGCGTAAAGCTCCCCTAACCTGGATTCCTTCGCTTAAACTTGGGGTTCTTGGGTTTCTGCTTTGATCAGAAAGGACGCCCCTTGTTTTCCCACGTTAACTCTCCTTCGCACTCAATTATCACATAACACTTCTCCAATTTTCGTACTCCTTTCACTAAGCAATAATGGCAGCACAAAAAACCTTCCTTCTCACTCAAAATTTGACTTTTAGTGGTGCCTTAATGGTAGTTTAATGTGATAAAATGAAAATGGCTTAATGTTCATGATGATTGCGATTCAATTTGTCATTATGGATTGTTTTTCTAGCCTCCCTTGGCTGCTCATTCATCTAGGGTTTTCTCTACCCTTTCACCTTCATGCCAAAACTAATTTTAGCAAAAAGGAAGTTTAATTTAGAGTTACCAAGGTTCAAACCCGTAACCATGCCAATGCCAACTCAATGCACAACCATTCAACCAATTCATGTTTCATGATAATTCTTAATCATTTAAGAATATAATATCATGCCCCACAACCAAAATATTATATAAAACAATTACATAATTAAAATAATTATAATTTAAACAGCACATAAATGACATACATAGGACTTAAATCCAAGTCCTATCATAAAATCAAGTACTCTCAACCACTTGAGCCAGTACTTTTTCATGTCATACTTGTCAGAATTAAATGTCATAAAGGCTTCCATTGCCCACATTTATTAATTAATTAATTATTTAATTAATTAAATTTAGCGGATCTTACAAATCATGTAGTTCTTTAAGAACCATTTGGAAATTGTTGATTTAATTTTTTATTTTTTATAATTTTGAAAACCTTTATGTTTCTCTAGTATTTTTAATCATTTGGAAATAAGTGTCACGCGACGCTAGCGGCCGACCATACACTAAAATTAAACAAAGAAAACTAGTTTTTATTTTTAATTTTTATATATATTTTTTATAAGAGGTGTCACACGGCACAAACATCTGGATAGACACTAAAAAAATGGGAAAAAATGATTAAAACAAAATATAACGAAAATTGAGAAATTAAGAAAAATAAATCAAGAGAAAAAAGCAATTGGCGATGATGTACCTCAAAAATTTCTCAATGTCTCTTCTTCTCTATGAATCTCACTATCTCGTTCCTTACATGACAACTACCTTTTCTCTTTTAGATTTTTGTTTTTCTCCCAAAAGAGGTAAAAACAAGTGTTTGTGTGAGTAGTGATAAGAAAGAAAGAAGTGTAGAGAATATTTTCTTTTTCGATCCCCTTTTTCATATGACAAACTGTGTATTTCTATCCACATATTGCAATATCAATATAATCATAGCCTTAATTATAATGAACAAAATAAAGAAGAAATTGGTCATGATAGCAACATATTACTGGAATCAAATCACAACACAATATCAATCATCATTAACAATTTTGATTCTACTAATTAGAAGATATATGACTTCTAATTATTATAATCATATCAATAGTTTCCCTATCAACAATCAGGGTAGAAAATATGTTGGGTTGCTCATGAGAAGGGGTGTGATAATTAAAAACTAAATTGCGTTCTTCCTTCTTTTTTCCTTTTTTATCTCTATCTTTTTTTTTTCTTTTTTTTTTTTTTTTTTTTTTTTGCAAAAATTAAAGTTTGAAAATCTTTGAAGAAAATTTTATTTCACCTTTTTTATTTACCATTAATTAGAAAACATTTATTTATTTATTTATTTATTTTATTTTTTCGAAAATAAATTTATTAACCTAGACGAAATTGAATGTTGACAACTGCCCTTCTTTACTTAGATTTTACTAGATAATATGAAAGTTTGACTTTTTCATATTATCATAGTAAAATATAAGTAAAGATAGAAACACTAATTTCATTCGAGTTTCAAAAGAAGACAAATTTAAAGAAAAACTTTATCATTCCAAAGGAAAATGTTTATATCTAAAAGGAAAGGACTAAGTGACCATCAACAGGGTCCCGATCTAACACCATTTTTTTTTTACTTTTTGGAAAAAAAAAACAAATTAGACCAATCCCGAGGAGAGGGTCTATATCCAAAAGATTTGACGACCATTACTATGAGAGGGTCTCGACTTGAAAACCACACTTTTTCTTTTACTTTTAGAAAAAATAGATTAGACTAATCCCGAGGAGAGGGCCTATATCCAATGGATTTGGTGACCACTACCATGTAGAGGGTTCTGACTCGGGAAACCACATTCTTTTTGCAAATTTGACTTTTTGAAAAAAGAAAGCTTACAAAAATCTCGATATAGGGCCTATATCTAAAATATTCGATGACCGTTACCATGTAAAGGGTCCTGATCTGACAAATCACTTTGATTTATTATTTTCTTTTCTGACTTTTCGAAAAAGCATATTAGACCAATCCCGAGGAGAGGGTCTATATTGAAAGGAAAGAAATCAATGACCATGGCCTCACAGAGGCCTTGATGTAAAGAAATCGATGACCATTGCCTCGCAGAGAGCCTCAATGTGACAAAGAAATCAATGACCATTGCTTTGTAGAGGGTCTTAATGTAAACATAAAGAAATCAATGACCATTATCTTGAAAAGGATCTTGATGTAAACATAAAGAAATCAAGGAACATTGCCCTATAGAGGGTCTTGATGTAAACATAAGGAAATCAATGACCATTGCCTTGCAGATGGCCTTGATGTAAAGATATTGATGATCATTGCCTCGTAGAGGGCCTCAATGTGACAAAGAAATCAATGACCATTGCCATGCAAAGGGCCTTGATGTAAAGAAAAAGATGACCATTGCCTCATAGTGGGTTGCAATCTGAGAAAATTTATCTTCTTTGAAAACTTGATTTTTCCTTTTTGAAAAACGTATTAACTAGTCTCGAAGAAAGGGTCATTGTCCAAAGAGAGAACCTGAAGTTTAATCTTGAAGAGTCGACAAACACCACATAAATGCCTAACGTTGGAGGGACCTACACAAAATATTTGTCCTTGCTAACCTTTTTAAAGTCTCCTCTTTTTTAGCAGTGTTTTTCTTTGAAATGATTTTCATTGATTTTGTGGAGTACGATGGATGACATGATGTGATTGTGTGTATGTTGTATTATATGATGAAATAGATTGAAAAGACTATTTTTTTATTTTTCATTTTTCTTTTTTTATCAATCTAGGAAATGTTAGAGTAGTATGCTTATGTACATGTGTTATGAATTCTTATTGAACATTAATTATGCAAGACATGTTATGATTTTCTTTTTGAACCTAGATGATGATGGATGCATGAATGCATGGATGCATGCGTGGAAATCATGAGACCTTATTTGTTTTTTTTTCATTTTTCATTTTCCTTTATTTTTCTTTTTTAATTTGAGAACTAGGCTTAGAGACTAGAAAAACTAGGCTTGGGGCCAGAAAAAACTAAACTTGGGGACCGATGTGGAAATTGGGCTTGGGGGCCAACATGGAAAACTAGGCTTGGGGGCTAGTGTGGAAACTAGGATGGGGGCCAGTGTGGAAACTAAGCATGGAGTCTAGTGTGGGAACTGAGCTTGGAGGCTAGTGTGGGAACTAGGCTTGGGGGCCAATCTAGAAACTGGGCTTCGGGGCTAGTGTTCAAATTGGGCTCTAATATTGACTATCAAGAAGTTTGAGTTGACCATGTAGTTGCTTATTTATGAAGTTGATGTAATCAATGCATGTATGGATTGACTAGGTATGGTGCACGAAATACCTTATGTATGGATTTCCCTTTTGCATTTTTTTGAAAACAAATTCGAATTGATCCCATTTCATTGTTATTTTGAATACATGGAATCATTCTACTTTGAATTTTTTTTACTTTTTCAAATCATTTCTTTGGTTTAATCAGTTTACTAATGAACCCTTTTTTTTAATCATTTCTTTTGAAACACTATTTGAATGACATGCATGAAATCACCAAGGACTTCAAAAGGCTTGGATGAGGTCATAAAGATTAACTAGGGAGTTGCCCCAATTTGAATTGGTCTTAGGGCACAAAATGTGTTTGGGCTTTCCCCAGTTATTGATGGTTCGAAAGAAATGATGGGGGCTTCGAAAACTTGACCCTAGTGTGAGAGTCTAGGATGGTCTTATGGTGCAAAAGTGTGATTGGCTTTTCGCAATTGAGGAGATTGAAAAATGGCGGGGTCTTTACAAGTTCTCCCTAATGTGATCATAGTCTTCAATGTAAATAAATGCCCCAATTCAGAATGAATGATGGGAATTTATGAATTACAAACAAAGTGACTGCCCCAATTAAGGGTTGAGATTGATAAAGATGGACTATTTTAAGGTTGGTCAAGGTTTAGGCTTAGAGCGGGGATATTGTAGGAGTAAAGATGAATTTTCATGAAGAATGAATTGAAAGGGGACAACCCATATTTAGTTTAATTGTCTGATTGTCCGTGCTAATTTTGAACCTTTAAAAACATGTCACCCAAAAATAAACTGCCCCAATGTTTAAAAACAAATATCTGAACACACTTTCTCAATCTTTTTTCATCATTTTTTTAGAAAAAACTTGTTAGCAAATCAAAATTTCCTTTAAATTAAAACCTCCCAAAAATAACAATCAATCTTTTATCTGCATGGACTTTATCGTGGCCAAGGCTACGGGTATGGAAGTAAATGATAGTAAAGACCAAAAAAAGTGATGTGAGGTTGTTTCAAACAAGGATCTTTGAATAATGTTTCATTCAATATTTGTTTGACTTCTTCTTATTCACCTTTTGCTTATCTTTTTCTTTTCTTGATATAACTATTTCTTTTGTTTCTTTTTATTTATTTTTTGATATTTTGTATTGGTGAACTACCATTCGGATGAAACAAATGCAAACATTATGTCAACCCTAGAGTATGAGGGTGACCTTTGTTTAGGGTAATTTGAAAGAAAAATTTTATTTTATTTTTTTAAGGCTCAAATTGGGTAACAAAGGATAATTACTTTTTTTTTTCAGATAAAGAAACATGGCCACACATAATTTCTAATCATGGTTGTTTCTCTCAACAAAAACTTTAATTCATAAGAAAATAATTTGGTTCATGTAACAGGATGCCCCTTGTTTTGTTCTTTTTTTCACTTTTTTTTCTTATTTTGTCCTAGACTATCCTTTAGAGGTTTTAGTCTAGCAAACTTTTCTTCACTTTTTTCTTGTTTTTTTTGTGTGTTAAAAGAGTTGTTTGTAAACATCCTAAGGCAACACCCCTTTTGCGATAATCCTTCATGAAAAATAAAAATAAGGTTTATGGTGGAAGAGAGATGGAAAATGAGATGAATTTGAGCAATTTCTTGTATGCAAGATTAGATGGATGCTTCAAAAGAAATGATAACAAACAATATTTTATTTCTTTATTCAGTACACTGATTTGACCAAAAAATGTTTTATTAATTAATCATTTTTCCCAAGAAAGATTCCAAGAATTTGGTGACACGCAAAATGGGAAACAATTTGAATTTATTTTAGTGATATTTTTTTTGTAAAATTATGCATATGCATGCTATGTGTTGAAACTATGAACAAGGTAGCTTGGATGACCACATAATGGGAATACAATGCATGTTTGTGCATCGTAGGTAGTTATTCACATTATATGCTGATGGAATGTATGCTTAAGCCTTAGGAAGCAAAAATTGTGATGGATTTATTACTATATACTAGGAAATGTGACTGTAAATGACACAAATAGTCTCCCTTTTGTGCCTTAACAGAGGTTTGACACTTAAAAATAAAAGTTCTAAGGCAAAGTATGCATGCTCAAAAGGATAGTTCCTTAATACCTAAAGATCAAGGTCATTAGAGCTATGGTCCCCTTCATGAAATTTCCCACTACAATTGATAAACAACAAGAAATGTGTGTACCAATGAAGCAAACAAACTCTAGTTGGAGTTATCACAATGACCACTTGGAAAGTACATCCATTGTGGCATTGCTACACAATCCTCTCTAATTCAAAGCAACTCAAACCCGAGTATAGGGCCCCACTCATGTAATGAACAAAGTGTGTGTGAAGGGAAAATGCAATTTATACTCAACCCCGACCTGCAAAACAACCAGAAAAAGTCCCCAGGAAGATATATAGTAATGTTGTGTGCCCTAGGATTCAATATCTAGAAATTATTTCAAAAATCAAAATAAAGAAAAATAAATAAACACAAGAATTCCAAAGACTAAAAGAGACAAGAATATACATCCCTAAAAAGAAAAAAAAGGAAAATAAAAATAAGAATAAAAACCACATCAATTTTGCACATTCAAATAAATGGTCTGATCCTCTAGTGTCCCTAATGGAGTCATTATCTCTCGCAACCGAATTTGCTGCGGGACGACGAACCAAAAATAGAATATGAAAGAAATAGAGTTTAGTTTGGAGTCGCCACCATAGTTTATTCTAGAAAACTATAGAAAAATAAAAAAGATAAGACAAGGTCTGAAAAAAACCAGATTTTAGGTTCGAGAGTCGTTTAAGCGTGGAGAAGGTATTAGTACCCCACGACGTCTGTCCTAATACATTACTTTTAATTAAACATGCAAAAGGATGTGATTTTCAAAATATTTAATTTTCCGCAAAAATAATAATAAAAGAATGTACAAAAGAAACAAAATTAATTTTTTAGTCTTTTGGGGCCGACAAGAATTAATCCTCGCTCCTACGTATTTCCATTCACAATGGAGAATCATGGTCATGTAGTTCTTTAAGAACCTTTTAGAAATTGTTGATTTAATTTTTTATTTTTTTATAATTTTGAAAACCTTTATGTTATTTAGTATTTTTAATTATTTGGAAATGAGTGTCACATGACGCGAGTGACCGGTCATACACTAAAATTAAACAAAGCAAACTAGTTTTTATTTTTAGTTATTTAAATTTTTTTTTAGAAAAAAAACAAAATTTAATAATAGGTGTCACACAATTCGAGTGACCAGATAGACACTAAAGAAATGGGGGGAAATAATGATTAAAACAAAATATAATGAAAATTGAGAAATTGAGAAAAACAAATCAAGAGAAAAAAGTAACTGGTAGTGACGTACCTTAAAAATTTATCAGTGTCTCTTCTTCTCTATCAATCTCACTCTCTCGTTCTCTACATGATAGCTTCCTTTTCTCTTTTAGAGTTTTATTTTTTTCCCCAAAGAGGTAAAAACGGGTGTGTATGTGTGAGTGGTGATAAGAAAGAGAGAAGTCTAGAGAATATTTTCTTTTTCAATCCCTTTTTCATATGATAGACTGTGTATTTATATCCACACATAGCAATATCAATTTAATCCTAGCCTTATTTGTAATGAACAAAATAAAGAAGGAATTGGTCATGATAACAACATATTACGAGAATCAAATTACATCAAATCAGAGCACAATATCAATCATTATCAATAATATTGATTCTACTCATTAGAAAAGATATGGCTTCGAATTATTATAATCATATCACTAATTTCTATATCAGCAATCATAGTAGAAGATATGTTGGGATGGTAGGCTCATGAGAAGGAGTGTGATAATTAAAAACCAAATTGGCCTATTCCTTCTTTTTTCCTCTTGTTTTATTTTTTTTCTACCTCCCTCCTTTTTCGTTTTTTTTTTCTAAAATTAAACTTTGAAAATCTTTGAAGAAAATTTTATTTCACCTTTTTTATTTACCATTAATTAAAAAACATTTGCTTATTTTTTTTTTTTATTTTTTTGAAAATAATTTATTCACCCAAATGAAATTGGATGTTAACACAAGGAAACTCCTAAGGAGACTTAAGGAGGCCAAAAAGCTCAAGTTCACTTCTAGGAAAGAGAGGTGAATCACTTGGATTACTTAATAACCAAGTTTGTCCTAGCAAAGTTTAGTCAAGCCTCTTGCACCGAACTTCTCGAAAGGAATTTAAGATGAAAAGAAAGCTAGACATAAACTAAGGTATAAGAAAATAAAAGCGAGGAAACAAGGTTAAGCACAAAAAAGAGAAATACTTAAGGAAAGGTACTAGAATAGATCACAAAAACAAAAACAAAAAAACTAGAAAAAAATAATGGATTTTTGAATGCACAAAAACAGATTTCGTATGCAAGCAATTTAAGGACACTAAGAACAAGTAGTAGTGGTGGTCATAGTGCACATTTTTCACATATTTTTCATTGCTCTTTTGATACTTCTTTTCTATCCTTTTTGTTTTCTATTTTGAAAATTCTATAGCACTTTTTCATGCAAAAACTGAGACCACTACTCCCGATATGCAATATACTTTTTACTTTGAACAAGAAGCAGCTTTAAAAAAAAGAAACCTAATGGATGCAAAAGTAGAATAAAGAAACTCAATAAAATACAATGGAAACTTAACTTTAAGAACTTACTAATGATCTACTAGCGAGCATGGACTAAAAAATGCAAATAAAAAGTACTCAAAGACACATATCATGTGATTTTTCAATGGACACAAAAATAACACCATATAACTCATATGTTTTCATTTTTCAAAGGTTAAACTAAGAAGTAATGACATGAAAATGACTAAACATCACTCTAGATAACAAGATGATATAACTGAATCCAAACAACAAAGACTCAAGTAAAATTCAAAAAGCACACAAAACAACACATATATGGAAACTTAAATGTAAAGCAAATAAATTCACTTTAGGCCTCCGAAAATAAAAAGACATCAATTTTTTTTTTAGTTCTAATATTCTTCTAATAAATTAATTATAAAATTATGTTTAAGAAAAAAGGCTTCACAATTTTTTTTTTCGTACTAATATACCTTTATTAAATTAATTATAAAATTATGTTCAAGATAAAATACCTAAAAAAATTTGCTACTAATATGCCTCTTTTAAATTAATTATAAGTTTATGTTTGAGAATAAAATTTAAGTAAATTATTAAAAACTTTTTCAATAAAATATAATTTTTTTTTAAAAAAAGAGAATGATTAATTATATTTATTCTCTTATAATCAATTTTTATTCTATTTTTTTTCTACTCGTGACCTCAAGTTTTGATTCTATTTTCTTCTTATATCTCTGCGTGACTTTAATTTTGATTATATTTTCTTCTTTTATTTCTATGTGACTTCAATTTTGATTTTATTTTCTTCTTTTATCTCTTTGTGAATTCTTACCTAATGAATCCAATTTTTGCCTTTCCTTACTTTCTTCTATTAGAGTTCTTCTATTGAATGTGTTGACAAATTTCATTCCTTGAATCTCATATTACCCGTGTGTACCCATTTTTTTAGTCTCATTTTTGATTAGTATGCTTTTCTTTCTATTCATGTTGATGTTGTTTTTATTTTATTCATTGAATTTGTATTAGGATTCGAAATGTGTTTCTTTTGTCTATTTTTGTTCAAAGATTAGGGTTTAGGAGATGTTAACCAGAAAATATGAATCAAGTTATTAAAAAATCCAAAATAGGAGAAAAGTTTAGGCTTTAATTGCATCACAAAAAGGAGCTATGAATAAATTTATAAAAATAGATAAGAAAAATGAATTAAGAAATAAAAGTGGGCGCTATTTGAATAAAGAAGATAATAACAATATAGATATAGGTGAAAATAAGAATAGAGAAAGAGAAGTAGTTAGTGACGAGAATAAGTCTAATTCTCAAACTCATGATAACGATGAAAAATATATAAAAAGATTAAATGAATTAGCCTTATTATTTATTAAAAAATAAATGTTAAATGAAATTAATTTCGAAAATTTAATAAATAATTTTATAAAAAAAAATTAAACAAAAGGCTTCATTTTTAAGTTTATTTTAGGCCACCAAAACCCTTGAGTCGCCCTTGCGTACATAGGAGAAGCTTAGGATCAACCTTTTCCACCAAGCTAGCATAAAAACCATAAAATCATGTGTCTCCTTAAGGCCACTTTCCTCTAGACCCAAAAGCCTACATTACAAGCCCAAGGCCCAAATTCTAGGCCCAAAGAAAACTCTAGACTACTTGACCCATTATACAATACCCAAAAGAAAACCTACTCTATTTATTTTTAAGAAAGATAAGCTCAAAAGATAGGGGCTTGGGCGCACCTTCCACAAATGACAACCATCCTCATGTGTGCGCTTGGCCATGGCTAAGGGGTTTGTCATCACCATGTCTCAATGAACTCTCTCTTCCCCTTTCTGCTTCTTGTTTTCATTTTATTCTCAAGTAATTCATATCATTTTCATTACCCAATTTTGTAATATTGCTTTCAATATTAGTCTGATAGTTTGTGTTTTATCATTTGTTTCTAGTTTGCCTACTACCTGTTTGATGAAATGTTTGAGTCAATGACTTGTGATGCATTTGTTGCACATAACATTCACAATTGACCCTCTTGTGATCATGAAAGTTGATAGACCTGAAGAAATTTTCATGTCTAAAACAACCTCAATAGATAATATGGTTATAGAAAGGTTGACCCCACCTTTTCCCTCGACACTATATATAGTTGAAGACTTAAAGCAATTTTCAGGTTCAAAACAACCTAAGTAGATAACATGGGTATAAAAAGACCAACTTCACTTATTCCACCCACACTAGATATAATAAAGTCTGAAGAACAAAACCTCAACTAGTAATAAAGAGTGTAAAATAAGTACATGAGATTGTGTTTCACCTTTCCACATATAAAGGGTTAAATATGTTTTTGGTACTTTAAATTTTAGTGAAAATTACAATTACTCTTTCTTTGAAACTTTGACCCAATTTTAGAAATGTGTGAATTTAGTTCTTTTAACCAAATTTTGTTAAGATTATTTGATATTTCAAATGTGTTTCATTATAGTATTTGAGTTATTCACACTATTTGATACATTCCTGCTTCAACGTTGGTGAGAAATACGATTGAAATGTCAAATAAACTTAACCAATTTGGTTAAAATGACTAAATTCACGCATTTATAAAGTTGAAGGACTAAATTGGACCAAAGTTTTGAAGGAAAACTATTTCTAATTTTCACTTAAAGTTAAGGGACAAAAAACATACTCTTAATCCACATATAAAACTTTCTATAAAATGGTCAATACCAATAATATTTGAAAATGACTATTCTTGTTTTACATTTGAAGGATCAAAGACAATGACGAAGTTGGGAGCTATAAATATAAAGCTTGAAATATTCATTTACTTTCTTTTATGCTATATCTTAAAATTGAATTTTTTATAATTAGATGATTTTTTCATGTTAAATGAAGTAATTAATAAGTAATGTTATTTTTTGTTACGAAATCAATCAATATCATTATAAAAGTATATTCTTACTTATATTTCTTAAAAATTATTAAGTATTATTTAATATTAAAAGTTTAATTATTCAATATATAAAATTGAATTATTAAATATTATTTTAATATTTAAAATTGACTCATATTTTTAAATTTAATTTTAAATTTCATATTCTAAAATAAATATTTTTAAAATGAAAATTTTATCTCACAAAAATTCATTTACTTTACCCATACGAGAAATTGAAATGAAAGATATTTTAATTACTCTATCCAAACAATCTATTTTTTAAAACCCATTTCTTTTAAAACAAAAAGTTCAATTGTCTTCGTTTTAACCAAACACAATTATCTTCTTTCTCCCAACACCAATTCACTCTCCCCTCTTCACTCAACCTTACTCCTCTCTTTTCTCATCTGAATCTTCATCTTTTCCTGAATCAGAGAATAGATTTGAGATAACCTTGGAGTCCTCTTTGAATTTACTCGAATACATTTTAATCCACAAACTTTATAAATGAATGGATATAAAGGATTAAATATGTTTTTAATCTCTAAACTTTGACACCCAAATTGAAAATTATCTCAATCCAAAGTTTTAATACATTTTAATCCACAAACTTTATAAATGAATGGATATAATCCTTTTATCTATTGTGTTAAAATTTGTTTATGTATCAAACGCTTTCCTAACAGATATTAAAGTCGAGATGTGTTAGACAGTGTAAACAATTCAAATGATAGTATGAAACATATTTGACACTTTAAAAAAAATTAACATAATTATGTTAAAAGGATTATATCAATTCATTTTTTAAATTTAAGGACAAAAATATATTAAAGTTTTTGATGTGCCAAACAGATTTTATAGCATATATTAAAACTGAAATGTATTAAACACGGCAAACAATTCAAATGATAGCATGAAACACATTTGACACTTTCACAAAAATTTACGTAATTAGGTTAAAAGGATTATATTCATTCATTTTTCGAATTTTGGGACAAAAATATATAAAAATTTTGGATATAGACAAAGTCTAATTATGTATTAAAACTTCAACACTAAAAACATATTAAAACCCAAAATAAATATATAAAAGTTTTGAAAATAACAAATACATAAAATACATTAAAATTTCTAAAAAATATTTATATATAAATATTATATATATATATATATATATATATATATATATATATATATATATATATATATATATATATATATTGTAAAT
>Ga0209589_1003480_pt1 | contig 27480 bp, 13 predicted proteins | sample CowpeawhiteBW_FD_187525 | JGI IMG/M metagenome (GOLD analysis project Ga0209589, IMG submission 187525) | Root nodule microbial communities of legume samples collected from California USA - Cow pea white BW (SPAdes) (version 2) | ecosystem: Host-associated > Plants > Roots > Nodule | place: USA...
ATTTTTGGGTTAATGGAGACATCTCCGTGATTATAATAATAGTGTAATAATTGAACATTTTGTATGTTTCTTAATAAAGCGAGGAAATATTTGAGCACGTGAAATTAATCTTTTAGGATAAGTTAATAGGTAAAGAAATATATTGTTATAAAATAAGGATGTGCAATCTAGCATACGCTGAGATCATATTCAAATATTTGATACATATCCTCCAAAAAAACACTATTTGAAATATATAATAAGATTTGTAACAAAATATAAAGCGAAGAATATTTTGTACAATCATTTAAAATTTCTAATAAGATTGTAATACAAACACTTAAAAAAAATATTGATTATCGACGGTCAGATTCCATCTGTAATGAACAATATCTATCAAAAATTTCATTGGTATTTACCGATGGATATCCCGTCCATTAGAAATTATTGACACACATTTCTATCGGTAATTACTGACGGTTGACATTTGTCAATAATTATCGAAAGACTGTCCATCAATAATTCCTTTGCTAAATGGTGCATGAACGTGTCAATTTGTCCAGTTTACCGACCAATTTATCTGTTGGTAATTGCACTACATTATTACCGACGAATATATCCATTCGTAAATCCTTCGATAAAGTCAATTGTGGCTGCAAAATCAGTTTTATTTTCTCATTTACCACACACAATTAAACCTCCATAAACATTCCAAACCATACATATATTTGCCAATTGGAGAAATTCATACCAAATATCCAACAATAAACTTCCAAATTCATACCAAATATCCAACAATAAACTTCCAAATTCGGTATACATAATCAAACATAAAACTATTAGTAATCAGTGACAATATCCAAGGTGCATTAATTCTAAACATAAATGTCATAAGTCAGAAATCCTAATAATCTACATAGTCGTTAGAAATAGCAGGGTCTTCAGGGTCTGGAATTGGGTTGGGTTGCACTTGGCTAGGTTGCTCTAGACTTGGTTGGACTTGTGTAGGCTAGGCAACTGCAGGCTGTTGTTGAGATTGTGTTAGGTTGAATATAGCCTATCGAAGGACTTGTTGGTCAGGAGGCATCAATGTCAGGAGGCATCAATGTCAGGAGTATATGCTGTAATGACTGAATTTACCTTTCAATTCAGCATAAGCCTGATCATTTTCTTGCAATCTCTAATCAATTACTTTTATCTTTCGACCAATTTCTTGTAGTCGTTGTTTGAGGTAGGTAACTTCTTCAACACTAGAAGTGGATGCAGAAGATTGGGGCTTTAGGCTACTTCTTGCACCTTCCTCTATGACAATGAATAAAGCGAAAATCATCAATAATAGTGAAATTTCATTTCAATACTAACATATAGAGTAAGGAAAAGAGAATAATTTTGATGACGAGTTACCTTAAAACGTTGCTAGAAATCATCTTTGTCTTTTGGAGGTATTGCTCCCCATGACAGCCAAATTGTCATAAATTGTTGCTTAATAGACCATGTGACGGCTTGGGAAGCATCTAGAAGGAAGAAACCCGCATATTCATTGAAGAAAAGTCATTCGTAAGAACCATAGGTAAAAAACAAGATGTGTAATACAAATTAATTTTTAACTTGATAAGTATTACCTCGATTAAACAATTCAATCATCGATCACTCAAGAAGAGGAGGGTCAACATCAGTAAATGCATCAGTAGTATCTAAGGTTCCAACAATATTAGTAGAAGGGACTGATGATAGGGTAAGTATAGCAATATTTTGTAAAGCAGCAAACAATAAGGGAGAAGGTTGTTGTAGATGAAAGAGGGGTAGTGTGGTGGGTACCATAGTTGGTGGTGGTGTGGGTACCTTAACTGTGGTGTGGGTACCATAGGAGGGGGTGGTGTCGGTACCACAACAGGAGGTGATGTGGGTATCACAAAAGGTGTGGATGAGGAAGGTGATGGCATGGGTACAAGAGCTGGGGAGGGGGACTGTATGGGTGCACTTTGTGGGTCAATCGTAGGGGGTGGAATGGATGTGGATGTTTTAGTGGCAAGAATCCTCAAAACATATTGTGCCTTTTTTGGCACCCTTTTTTCTCTATGTTTAGCTCTCTCCTTCCCCTTATCAAGATTAGATTGACCTTCGGATGTCATTGTAAACTGAGTAAAATTAAAACTATGACAATATGATAAAGAAGTGGAACTCTTATACATGTATCAATAAACTTATAATCTAAAATTTGCACAAAAAAAAAAGAAAAGAATCATAAAGATATAGTACATATCTAATAATTTTTCAAGAACATTCAATTAGTGTATTCATAGTTGATCATTCATAACTAAGTCATAATCGCAATCTTATTTTCAATGCAAATGGCTCCAAAAACTCTTTAATCATCATCCTCCTCATCATAATTTTCATCTTCATCATCATTGTCTTCTTCTTCTTCTTCTTGTCTAGGTCCTTCCAATTCTTCAGCATCACCATCAAAGTCATGCAACCCAAATACACCTTATACTTCAATTATTTCATTGGCATGTGACATTTAATCAACTTGGTAGGCAATATCCTCTTCCACCTCATTTGAATCAATGCGACACCTAGGTTTGGTTTGTATTGCAACACATCACCCACGTTTGTAGATGCGAAATGTTGGATATAGCACATACTAAACTTGTCTAACATTTTTTGGAAGAATAAATGGATCAAATGGTTGGTATCTTAAACTCATTTGAAGTTCAACAATATTATACCTAGGATCCACTATTGTACCTCTTCTAGAAGGATCAAACCATTCACAATAAAAAACCATTACTCTTTTCGGAGAAGTACAAGTTTTGTACTCTAACTCAAATATTTTAAGAATTATCCCATAAAAATCAATATAACCACCCTTAGTGAGGCCTTTGACGTACACACCAAAATTAATTGTCTTTTTTTCGTTCGACCACGCTTTGGTGTGGAACTTGTACCCATTGACAAAGTATGTGTGTCATTCTTTGACGCATCTCATGGTCAATTTGCAAAATCCCTTAGCTCTTGATTTCTAAGACTTAATGGCTCGTTATAAACATTACAAATATGTGGCAATGGAGAGTTACATCAAGTTTTATAACAAAGGAATGAATTGTTAAGAGGATACAAGTTGCTTAGAATCATTACAATACATGTTAGGTTGTACAAATAAGATTATAACATACTCAAGGTAAGATTTAACTTCAATGCAGTTGATCAACACATGCACATGAGCAGAGTTGAATTCAGCATCAGTTAACCAATAAGTGAACTGCTTGCCTACGTGACGACCAACTTGTTGAAACAACTAATAATTTTGAGTCAGATGTTTCACTTTGTTGTTGTATTTCATTACTATGATTGCTCGGTAGCAACATGAAGTTTTTAAAATAATGGAAACAAAAGTATGTGGTCTCATGATGCAAGTAAGCTACACAAATTGATCCTTCTACTTTGACTTTGTTTTTTACAGAACATTTTGATTCCCCTATGAATCTATATGAAGAAAAGGAATACATTAGGGAAGGACAAGAGCAAGATATAAAAAATATAGTAATCATATCACCTTTCAAATGGATACATCCACCTATATTGCACTGGTCTGCCAAGCATTGCTTCATATGGAAGATGAATATGGAGATGCTCCATTGAATCTAAGAATCCTAGAGGGGATATTCTTTCCAATTTGCAAAGAATAAGTGGAATATTTTCCTCCAATCTTCTTATTGAATCCTCCTTTAATATCGTTGAGCACAAGTCTTTGAAGAAGTGACTAATTTCTATTAGAGGATTTAACACATGCATTGGCAATGAGCTAAACGCAATAGGAAGTAATGTCTCCATGAATACTTGACAATCATGACTTTTCATATGGTGAATACTACCTTTTTCAGTATCTGCACATCTTGCCAAGTTAGAAGAATAACCATCTGGCATTCTAAGCTCTTTGATCCAACGAAAAACTATTTTAGTTTCATCTTTTGTTAAGGTGTAATTTGCTTTTGGCTTCAGCAACTTCCCGTTAGCTTTTGACTTCAACTCCAAGTCTCTTCGCCGACAATACAAAGCTATATTTCTTATTGCCTTGTCATTATCTTTTTTCTTGCCACTAACATTCTTCATCGTGTTGAAGATGCTTTCAAAAATTTTCTATATGCATCACATCAATATTATGTCTTAGCAAGTTATCTTTCCAGTATGGAAGATTCCAAAAGATGTTTCTTTTCGTCCAATTATGCCACTCTCCATACCCATCCATCCTTGTCATACCATTTTCAGTCACTTTTGGAAAATCTTTGACTCTTCGTCATACTTGTGATGGGGTTAACCTTGTAGGTAGCCCATCCTTTTCAACATCCCCTTTGTAAAATGCCTTATTGTTTCTCCTAAATGAATGCTATATGGACAAGAATTGACGATGACAATCAAACGAACAACTTTTTCGACCATAAGTTAATGTGAATGACTTAATGTGCTCCATACAATGTGGACAAGCTAATCTATCGTGTGTGCTCCAATCGGATAACATCCCATATGCAAGGAAGTCATTAATAGTCTACATCAAAGTTACCCTCATTAGAAAATTTTGCCTCCTTGAAACATTATATTGTTGACATGTGAAACCAAGGTAGTATGCTTCTTGAAGATTTGATGAAGATTTAATGAAGCTCTTGTGAACTATCTTGAAGCCATTACTATTGGAATGAAGCCTACATTGACGAAGGAAAAGAGATTTGATGGTATTCATGTTGATCAAGGCTGGAACGTGTGCTCTCTACATAGTTACATCATTAAGAAAGTGTATTTGAAAGTTTGTAATTCATTTTGTAGACCTTATGTAAGACCCGACAAATTTATATAATTAATTAAATAATTATTTAATAAATGCGGGTAATATGAGCCTTTAAGGCATTTAATGCGAAGTTCTATGACTTGGAAAAGTACTAGCTCAAGTGATTGAGAGTACTTAATTATGTTAAAGGACTTGGGATCAAGTCCTATGTATTCCAATTGTATGTTATTTTAATTTGTGCATTATTTTAATGTGGTTAGTGATAATGTAATCCTACAATTTTTGGAATTATCATGAAACATCTATTGGTTAATTTGGTTGTGCATTGACTTTGTAATGAAGGGGTTGTGGGTTCAAACCTTGCTAAGAACGAATTAACTATTTTTGCCAAATTTTTCTTTTGGCATGGATATGAAAGGGTTTAGGAACCCTAACAGCCAAGAGAGGCAGCTAAAGGGGCTGAAAACATTCTGTTAAGGATTATTGAATAACCATTAAGCCAAATTATAATTAAATTTTGTTTCAATGAATTAAAGGGTAATTAAGACAGAATTAACCTTGAGAGAGTAGGGAATTCAAGAGAGAAGTTCTGCATTTTTTGTGTGAGGGTTAAGCAGAGTTGTTCCAGAGTATTTCGTGTTGGTTGGAGAAGAGAATTGGAGTGAAAACCATTGTTGGAGTGGGAGAAAAGGCTAAGAGAGATTTTGGGTTAGAGACACACCAAAAATTCGAATTGGGAGCAAGGATTCCAAGTAAAAGGAGTTGTTTATAGAGGTTTTTAATCATGTTCAATATATTGTGACTTATATGAACTGAATTGCATGAAGCCTTGTGCCTAATTACGCTGTTTCTCGCAAATTCTGGGTTCTCCTCTAGAAATCGCCTGGCGGGCATAAAGGTGTCGCCAAGCGGCACATCAGTTTTTACCCAAATTTTGGGTTCTGCCACGAGTTTCCTAGCGGTGGGTTGAAATCCGCCAGGCGGAGCATGAGTTCTAATGTTATTTTGTTGTTTTGGTGAATTTTGTGATATATTGATATCCCAGTTCGTCTTTGTTTCATTTGTTTGATTGATTTATGCTATGATATTGTTCGTATGGTGCGACTGTGATTAACAATGAAGAAGGGAACATGAAAGGTTCATGTTGAAAATTGGTAATCCCTCTAACAAGTAGAATTAGTCATCCTCCGAGATGTGATTGGAAGAGCTTGACTATAGAATTTTTGCATTGAGAAATTTGGGTTGTAGTGCTCGAGACAACAAATCCATGAGAAGGGGGAAGGGATCTACATAGGTGTAGAAAACTTGCGTCCTTACCCATTATTTGGTATGTCGCCTGGCGGCATCTCATTGGTCGCTAAGGGATAGAGGCATAACAGGGTTGTTCTTAGGAAATTGGTTAATCAGCTTGGAAAGAAACTAACGGCGAATTGAGTTTTGAACTGTCCGGGCATGGAGAGATGATAATATTAGAGGAACCGGGGGTGTAATGAAATGTATACTATGTAGCGGTAGTAAGGGTGAACTTAGGATGAATTGAAGTCAAATAAGTAATGACCCCTAGTGAGAATTAATAATCTGACATGAGGAAATGGGGAAGGAGAGACTACCTATATTCAATTAGTGAGTTATATGATCTTGGGTTTTGGTAAGATAATTGATGATGGTTGCAGGATGAAAAAGGTATTAAATTGGTTTAAGAATTCATAAGAATTGTGCGGATTAATGGGAAAGGTAATTGATGGAAAAATGTTAGTATCATAGTGGAGCAGGAGTAATAAACTATTTAATTATAAGGTAATGAGTTGGAGGTCTATCCCATAGGCTTGATTTAGAGTATTATGAAATGTTGAAGTAATTAATAAAAGCATAGGTTTTAGTTAAAAGACTTGCTAAGTGTGAATAATAGACACTTGAACCATATGAGGGTTGTAGGTTGCCAAGTGAGTTCGTATGATTTGATGAGTGTATTTCTGGATGATGGGATGGTTTTAGTACGTAAGCCAAGCTGTGTTGGGTGCTAAAATCAATAGAAATTCGCTACTGATATAGCGCCTGACGGCACGGGTAGATGCCCTAGGCAATAGGACCTCCAGGGACATTCCTGCACCGCGTGACGCCTGGCGGCAAGGTGTGTTCCGCCAGGCGACAGACCCTGAAAAGTGGGTTTGTCTGGAGCTTGGCGCCTAACAGCAAGGGGGGATCGCCAGGCGGTCTGCGCAGGTTTCACCTGGCGGTGCTTAGGCTGCGCCAGGTAATAATGCTGAGGATAGTGGCTTGTGTTGTTTGTTTTTATGAAATGACGTGATACTTGGATCAAGGGATGTTGTGCCATGAGCAGGTAGGTTCATGGAAGGTGGTGAACATGTGATGATCTGAGCGGGGAGTTTCATATCCAATTACTCTCGTGTGGCCAAGAACTAACTAGAATGAATAAGATGGGTGAATTACTTTTATATTATTGACTTATTTTATTTTTGTGTATAAGCTTACCCTTTCTGTTTGTGATTGGCGATGATCGTGTGATTCATTACATAGGAGCAAATGATGATACAGGTGATGTTGTGGATGCACAGACGACGAAGTGAGGGCTAGCTTGGGAGTAGAGTTAGGGATTTATCATGTTTTTCATTACTATTCAGCTTTATATAAATTATGGCACGCTAATCTATGTTTTAAATTTTCCCGCATTTGGGAATAATAATATTGCGACGTTTGAATTTCATTTTCTATAATTATTTATTTAATTAATTTATATTCCATAGGGATGTTACACCTTGTAACATTAATTAGATGTATTTGGTCTTAGGTGTGTCTTTTAATCTGTTAAATAGTTTTTCAACAGGTTAAAATGTGTCTTTTAATCTATTGAATGGTTTTTTAACAGGTTAAAAAGTTGGCGGCAGTAGTCTTAAACTACAACAAATTCAATCAATTGATTTATTTTTCAATCGACTAATTTCACTTAAGTCAAGTGAAATCAATCGATTGATTTGGAAATCAACCTGTTGAATTTCGTAACAGTTTGACTATAAAAGTTGTGATTTTCGAAAGAGAGGTCTATTGATCACTTTTAAGTGTGAATTTGTTCTGGAAAGTTGTGGAAACTCTCTCCTTCTTGATCATACAGTTTGCAGTAGTTGAAGATTGATCTTGGATCAATTCTTGGAGCTTTTAGCTTGGTTTGAAGCTTGGAGAAAGTAGTTTGTGGTAAGCTAGGTTGTGCTACCACTCAGGTTTGATCTTTCTTAAGCTTTGTGTGTGTGCCTAGTGGTTTTCCAGGCCTGCAAGAGGGTTTTTGTTGTGTTGGTGTGACTCTTGTGTGATTCAAGAGTCTTTTGTGTGGTTTTTGCATATTTTGAAAGTGTAAGGGTGGATACTTTGTAAAACTTTTGAAATAGTGCAAAGTCAAGCTTAGGTTGTCCTAACAAACTAGATGTAGCTCAGGTTTGAGTGAACCAGTATAAAAATCTCATGGTCTCCTCTCTTCTCTAACTTTTCTCACTTGCATATTCATTTTAAAGTTTAAAGAACTTGTGCTTTAATAATCTTTTTCATGTTCTTACATGTTTTCATGACATTTGCAGCATTGAGCATATTTGTATAATCATTTAGAACCTGTCTTGATCATTCTTGTGCATTGTTCCTGGTTTAAAACTCAAATCTACATTTCTACATTTTCCCAGTATTTTAGTCAACTATTTTTCTACTTCAATCGATTGATTATACCAGAACATGATATGTTTAGTAAAATCAATCTGTTAACTCTATTTTTGATCCACTAAAAGTATACTGTCCAACACCTTTTGCATCCTAACTTGGTGATCTAATTGATTCAATTAAAGGTGGTTTTTAGCTTTCAAAGATAGCCTAAATTTTTAACTAGCCAATTAAATCCCCCCTTCTTGACATTTCAACCATTTCAAAACTAACATATACGTCTAAATACCACTACACAACTTATTCAAATCATCAATCAACGACTCTAGATAAACATTTATAAATGCCTTTGGATTAGATGGACCTGATATAAGACATGTTAAAAACATATAAGGCTTATTCATACAATTCTCAAGTGGAAGATTATATATATGGAGTAATAATCACAAGCCAACAAGAATAGTGGGATGACAATGCCTGAATCTACGAATTAAATCCATTTGTACATAGATAAGGTCAAACGTTACGAGAATCACTGGCAAAAGATGGATGCTTTCGATCAAAGTGCTTCCAAGCTTCCCCCTCATATGGCTGACCTAGCATGCCTTGTGTTTTGTTCTCATCATGCCATGTCATATGTTGTGTTTTTTGCATTGAAGCAAACATTCTTTGTAGTCTTGGAATTATAGGCAAGTAAAGGACTTTAATGGAATTGGTTTTCTTTGCCTTTGTCCTGGATGGATTGTATGGTATCGTGGTTGCCCAAAAATTTTGCATTGGAGCAAGGATGCATCATTTCCATTATCGTTGTCATAAAAAAGCATACAATCAATCACACAACAATCAATCTTCTTAGACTCCAATCTCAACTTTGAAACTAATCTCTTTGCTTCATAATAATTGTTGGGCAAGGAATTATTTGGTAGTGTTAGATCTAAAATTAGTTTTGCCATCTGGTCCAATGCTTGGTTGGGAACGTTCTAGTTGGATTTAAAGGCCAAAAGTCTAATGTGTGCTGACAATTTTGACTCTTTTACCCCTTCAAATACATGTTCATTTGCCTCGACCAAGAAATTGTAAAACCTCTGAGTTAATTCACTTACAGACTCTAAATGAATATCGTCTACTTATTCAAATGAAGCAAGTTGGCCAATAACATTATTCAACTTCTCTTGCATGTACAACCGTGCTTGAAGTAGGAAGATGTCTTTCATGTTCAACCAAATAAACAAAAGACACTTCTTCATTATGAAATGTCTAAATCCAGTAATCTGGCATGAATCCATTTTTGTATAAATGAACTTTAACATCCTCGTCTTTCAAAATATGAGTACATTCGCACTTGATGCATGGACATCTAATCCCTTCCTCAAAAGGATAATATTTATATTGAACAACCATCTGGATAAACTGTTCAAATCCTATCACAAAATTTTCCTTCAACCCTCTCTTACCACTATAACAACGGTCATACACCCATTGATGGGGGCTGGGAACTTCGCCCATGTTTTGTGATAAGGCAACGACGGACAATGTTACATTTGTGATAGTTAAAGAACATGGGAATTAAGTAATAAACCTATGATTACTTAAGTCCAACATGAAAGGCAATGTAGAAGAGAGAGATGCTCCTAAAAGAATGATATTGTGGGGATATATCTCACTTATTGGGTAAGATATCTAATGAATGACCAAACTCATCATTGTCCTAATTGGAAGAACCTAAGTCAAACTATGATTAGCAATTTCTGTTTCGTATCTTACAACTCAAAAAATTCACTTCATAGTGTTAATGTGTGTTAAAACTTGTCTAGCTAGTTACTTCAAAATTGTATTCTCAGATTTAGTGCAAAATTTTAGTTTTAACTTACTTTAGGGAACATTTTTAGATTTGGATACTTGATATTTTGCATGCTACATACTTTTAAGTTGTTAGTATTAATTATAGACTTTTTTATAGTTTTAAACTTGTAGCAAGTAGTCTACATAGATTAAGGTTGCTTGTTTAAGGTTAGCCTATTACTCTCCTCTAATTAGTTGTTAAGATGTGTAGTTTCTAGGTTGTTATGGACATATTTAATTTCTTTTATTTTTCCTAACTTTGTGTTTTGTTTTTATCCTTTATATACCACTTATAAAGTCTCTACCTAGTTCCTTAGCATTTCCAAATTCTAGCTTAGTTCAATTTTAAAAGTTTTAGCCTATTTTGAATGAGTCTAGCTTGAAGTTTATGTCTTAGTTAGTCAAATTTTGAGTTTTATGTAGATTTAATAACTTGAGTTGATCCATTGCTTTACTTTGGCACTTAAAACTTAATTGCACAATTTGTTTACACTTTCTTACATATATTTCGTGCAGATAAATATTTCTAGATTTGTAGAGTAGGTTGTAAGGTTCAATTTTAGGTTGTCAAGCTAGTTATACTAGTGCAGATTATAGTTTTTAACTCGCCTTATATGTCTCGGTTTAGGGAGCATTTCTAGGTTTGGATACTTGATATTTTGCATGCTACATACTTTTGTATAGTTAGCTTTAATTCCAGTCTTTTTTGTGTAAATCTTTGAAGAAGTAGTCTAAATAGATTAAGGTTTAGAAGGTAGGGACAATGGTAAGTAGTCTATATGAATTCAAAGAGAAATTTAAGCATGAATTAAGACTAAAATTAGGTGAGCCCTATGTTGGTTCATTGTAGACCAAAATTCCCATGAATGCAATAGAGAATATTCTGCCAAGATCTACTAGTTTAGGTTGCTTAACTGAAATATAGCCTAATGGATTGCTTAGTCATGTTTCTTTAGGTAGATTTGTTAGCATGACTAACCTTAACTTAAGTTTTATGATTCTAATGCAGCTAAAAGATGCAAAATCATCATTGAAATAGTGATTGAAAGAAACCAATGCATGCAAATCAGCCAAAGACTCATAAAATTATGTAGAGTTGACTTTTTCGATCAGAGTTGACCAAAGAGTTGACAAAGATTGACTTTTTACAATTCAGAACCAAATGTTATGATAGTTGTGGGAGAAGCTATGGGACATCTACCTACACTACCCTTGAACTTAAAAGAGGTGACAAATGATAAAGGACTACATCCAAACTTTAGTTCTAATTTGCACTTACCTAATTGACTAGTCTAGTTGTACTTTGTAGTTAAACCCTACTTTTATAATTGAAATTTAGTTTCTTTGATTCTGAATGCAGATAATGTGATGTGTTGAAGTTCTAGAGTTGTCCCTACCCTAAAAGAGGTTGCTGAGATGAAAGTGCTTTGATGAAGAAATACAAAAAATGCTACAAAAGCCTTGCATGTGGGATTCATTTTGGGAGTGAAGTTAGAGCTACTATGAGCCAGCTAACTTTACTACCCTTGCAACATGTCAGAAACCAAAGGAGGCATATTAGGAGGAAAGACTATTTTGTTCTAAGTTGCTTTAACAGAAACAGGTGCAACTCTCTGATTGGAAAAACATGATAAATGAGTTAAATGGTAGCATGAACTACTAATCAAAAGAGGTTGGGTGGGTTACTGATTTTTTCATGTTCCAAGAGGATAACTTCACATACATACACATTTAACTTTAATATTCCAATATAAAAATTTACAAATTCAAATATAAAATTTTAAACTAAATTTGCAACAATTTAAAATTAATATATTTATTTAAAATTTTACAATTCAATTTATAAATTTGTTATTTTTAAACCAATTCTAACATTTGTCTATAAATTATTGATATATAAATATTTGAAACAATATTTAAATAAAGTTCAATGCAAAATATACATTTAAATAAACTTAATTTTGTTAAAAATATCAATTATAATAAAAATATCATTGTAAAATTTATATCAAAATTAAATTTGATATAGGGATGAAAATGATTTAGTTTTAAAAAAATTGGGACCAAATTGAGACAAAATAACAAATACAGAGACTACATTGAGACTTTTCACATCTAATAGTGACACGTGGTACTGCCACTACCATATCACATTGTCTTTGCCACGTGGCAATTTTTTTATTTATTTATTTTAAATTATAAAAAAATTTAAAGATGAAAAAAAAACCACGTGCTGACACGTGGCACATAGTTAACACTGTTACTGTACTACTAACGGAAAGGACCTGATTGCAACGAATTTTCCAAAATAGAAATCAATTGAGTCAAATAAAAATAGGGGGACCTACTTGAGATTTCGCTACAAAAATGGGGGACCTCTGGAATGATTTAACCTATAAATAATTTGTCCCTATAGTAACCAATTTAGATACTAATTTATAAACTAAAAATTACAGGTAACTAAAATTGTTTCAAAAAGTTATCATAGATTCCTAAATTGATAACTAAAATAGTTTATATTATGAATTGGTTTCTAAATTAGTCACTAACATTAGCTACCTAAGTTTTGACTACTAAAATAATTTGTGTCTAAATTAGCCTCATTGAAAATTCGTTTCTAAATTGGTCTCTAAATATATTTTTTGTCATAAAATTGGTCACTATTTGATAGTTTTCTTGCATTGTCTCAAACTTTGATAGAGTCTGATCAAACTTAAAAAATAAATAGATATAGTCATTCTAACTTAACTACATGAAACTTTGTTAATGTGTTAAACTGCTATTTCAGTTTATGTTTGAACTTTCTACACCATTTCATACATTTTAGCTCAAATGTTAGCAAGAACATTGTTTCAAACCTAAAGAAAAAATTTAATGTTGTTGGTTAAAAAGACTATATACATTCAAATTTAAAGTTTTAAACCAAAATGTATCAAAGTTTGGGATAAAGACGAATTCTATTTTTACGTCCAAATTTATAGACTAAAAAAATTTAACCAAAACACATTTTAACAACATAATATATTATTATCAAACTAAGTGTTACATGTTTAGTAAGTGTACCAAATTGCACAAGTAACGGTGTACAAGTCTAAATATCGTCTTGCACAACACTAGTGCAAAAACACTGTTCCACGATATTGTTCCACGACGGTTGCCATGCAAGCGTAGTCGAAAGGAATGCGGTGGTAGATTCATAAATAACATTATCAAAATTGATGACGATTTTATACTTAACCGTCGACAATTTGAATGGTAGAGACATCAACGACGACTATTAGTAAAGCTGTCGTTGTTTTCGTAGTAATGTTTACGGTTATACTACAAACCGTTGTGGAAATGTGTCGAGGGTTAAAAAAACAGTTTCACTTTTCCCTGTTTTCACTTTGCGTTTTTCATAGTTTCCTCCGCCACCGTCTGCACAACGCCACCATCGAAGGTTCTCTCTACTCCCGTTGAACGTTGCCACTGGGTGACTGGCTTCCGTTGTTGAACCTTGCCACTAGGTTTATTGTGCCACCGTCGAAGTTGTCGCTGGTTGAGGCGCTGCCATATTCGAAGGTCCGCTAGCTGAGGCGCTGCCACCGGCGAAGTTACCACCACTGCTCCCCTACTCGTGCCCCAACTCTGCTCCAGTATCCACCGCTGCCGCTGCTTGCGTGAGGTCTGCTGCTGCTGCTTGCGCGAGGTCCGCCGCTACTGCTGCCACTGCTTGCGTGAGGTCCACCGGTGCCACTGCTTGCGCAAAACCCATTGTCGTTGCTCGAACCGCCACCGCTACTTGTAAGAAGCTACAACCACCACTGCTTCTGGTTTATTGTTCCTCCCTACCTCATTTATTTGAACTCCATTGCTGCTTCATTGCTCCATTTCTAGAGGTAACTTTTTTTAACTTAGTAATATTTTTAATTGTTTAATATTATGAATAGGTCTCTTGTTAAATGTGTTGGTATTGAGTCCGGGGGTGTTCGAACCCCGGTAATTATTATCTATAGTTATTGTTGGAATTGTAAATATTATGAATATGTTGGTATTGAGTGTGGGGTTGTCATTAAATTTATTGTCTTTATTTATAAGTAACGTTATTAATGTTTGTCATTTTCATTTTAAAGCAGGAAAATGTCTTCCGATAAAGGTCCTCTAAAGAGATCTGGCAGAGAAGCTACTAGATTAAAGTCCCTCCTTATGAAGTTAGCTAGTGGCAAGGAGACATCGGTGGATGTCGATGTCCACACTGGATGTGGATGTCATTCATTTACTTTAGTATTCTCATGTGTATTTATAATTAAATACAATTACTATAAGTGTACTGTAATAAACAAACTAGGAGCTTTGAGTGTGGTTATTATGTGATGCAATGAATGACAACCATTATTCAAGGCAATTATGAAAGTGGTTGGGATGAGGTAATATACTAACATATTTCATGTACCAATTTTAACTTGAACTAATTTATATATGTATTGATAATAATTCTCCTACACTTTTGCAGAAATTCAATGACCCAAGTTCAATGGATTCAGGAGCAATAGCTTATGTTCAACAAACCTAGGCGAAATACTTTCTTTGTAACTTTGTTAAAACTGTCTAGATTGGAACTGTGTTGGTACTGTTTGTTTGTATTGCAATTGTGTTGAATGTTTTTTTTTTTACTTCCAGGTTGGTGTTAAGAAATAAAACAAGCTTGCCTTTTAAAAAAAATGAAATTAACGATGATTCTTACCAAGACTGTCGTTAATTTTGAAACTTCCACGACGACTAATACCAAGACCATCATCGTTATTGGTAGGGAGATCTCATTCTACTTCGAAGAAAAAGAAATTTCCACGATGGTTTTTGAAGTGTCGTGGAATAATGTCACAATGACGATGGTGTTTTTAGACCATCGTTAAATTAGACCGTCGTTATTACGAGTTACTTTTAACGACGGTCTTATCAACGACAGTTTTCGAGCCGTCTTCATAAGCTTCCAATAGTCATCGTTAATAGGAGTTGCTACAGTAGTGCAAGGACTAATGTGGTTTAAATTAATGGATTGTTTACTGATAAACAATGAGAATAATAAAACATTTTTTGGTTTAAAGGGAAAATAAGATTTAGAATTAAGATGTAATATATAAACAAAGATTGACATAGTGAAAACAAATAACTTGTTTGAGAAAAATATAAGATAAAATCTTCACCGGATTGGTTTCATGATCCAATTCAAAACAAAAACACAAAATAACATTCTTCTAATTTGTACTCTAGCATGAACTTCAGCGAAAGCATGGACTTAGGTCAAAGGTGGTGAATGAGTTAACATTCTCAACCCTATGCAGCACCAAGACTAGGTTTCATGTCCTAAGTTTTATGTAATAATATTAATGATTGATAATTTTATTAATAATTCTATATTCATTTGAGAAGAAACTTAATACTAATACTTACAAATTTATGCAATAAGTATAAATAAAATCAATAAAAAGTATAAGGAAATAGTAATGATAGAACCCAAGAAAGAGTAAAGATCATTGATTTATTATTTTGATTTAAAATTTCTAATTCAAGTTTGAACTTAAAAACTTCTTTCATTCAATTTTTCTGTAGAAAAACAAAATTAAGACATGAAAAATAAAATATGGACCCATAATCGATTTTTTGTTTTGTATAAACATGTTTAATTAATGTTGATTACAAGTTTCACTTATGCATTATTTGTTTGAAGGGTAGTACGTTCACTACAAATATTGACCACATAATCATGATGAATTCCTAATTTGGTTACTCACCGGTCTCCTGTTTGACTATAAATGATTGTGTAAAAAGAATAAACCTAAGATCCTGATGAGTGGAGAAGAGAAATAGGAAATGGTTGGTTGAAAATTAAAAGACGGTGAGTAGCCAAAAGTATCAAATTTGATGTCTTTAACAAAATTAAAAGACTAATTTTGATGTTTTAAAAAATTAAAGAATTAAATTGAAAAATTTAAATTTAAGAGTCTTTTTCAAAATTCAAATAAAATTGGAGGAATAAATTAAAAATTAAATCTCATTTACATATATCGTAACATCTTTAACAAGAAATACATTCCTTTATATAAAATGTGGAAATTAAAATTTAATTGCGGTCATTTATGGATATGGATTAACTCCATTGGATGGTAAACTACTTTGACATATTTATACTGAAAATTTGGTAGCATAACATAACATATCCCAAAATTTAAACAAACAAATGTTAAATTTTATATACATATACTCTCACACGTAGGGCTGGCTAAATTGTACTGAACTGCACTGAACCATTAAAAACTTCACTGAACTACAAAATAGTTCACCTGAACTGCACTGAACTGAGAAACAGTTCATATGAACTGAACTGAACTATTTTTTTTTCTAACAAACTAAATTAAATTGAATTGTACTGAACTGCACTGCACTATAATATGAACTGAACTGAACTGTTATAAACTGAATTGTTTTATGAATTGTACTATTTTTGAACCATTTCAATGTGTTTTTCACTATTTTGTTAAATTTTTGAAATAATATTTGATTTTTTATTTATTTTTCATAATTAAACAAATTTTATCTTGTGGTTTATTCAACTAAAAATTATTCATTTTAAACCTTACACATATTACTTTAATAAATTAATTTAAACAAATATTTTTTATGTTAAATATAAAATACAAGTTAAGTCTCCTAAAACAAATATAATTAAATTAGCATATTGTAGAAGATATGGTTAAGAGAATTTATTACTTTTTTAAAAGAAATATTTTAATAAAAGCTTCTTTGATGTCAAAATAGTATAAGATAAACCGTGTTGATTAGAGGTTAGTCTATGGCAGTATAAGATAAATTCTGCAAAATGCATTTTGTTATAATTTTAGCCTTGAGCTAATCCTAACCTGAATAATTAATAAAGTTCAAAAACTAAATATTTGATCTTTGATTGATCACCTGGCAGACACTACACTTCTATTCAACTTCCATTGACAAATCATACATCGAGAAAATTGTGCACAATGGAACTTTACAGAAGCACACATCTATGTAAATGAAATGTGTTTTGTAACAACAGAGCAAGTTGGACAGCAGTTTCAATTATCCCACAGTTAACTGAACTTAATCTGTAGAAGTTCAGTTTTCTTAAACTGAATTGTATATTAGTTCAGTTTAGATTTTGTTGTAATTGGTTCAATTATTTTAGTTTAATTTAGTATAGTTAATCCATAGTTTAGTACAATACAATTAACTCACGGTACAAATAAATTTATCAGATTGACACTTTACCTGTCTTAACAATAAATTTTCTTTTTTTTTAAATTGGAACATAACACTAAAAAAAACGTTAAGTAAATAATTATTAGAGAATATGGTACACGTGGTCTTTTACATCTAGTTTTCTAAAACTTGTGAAAATGATTCTACAGTGGTTGTTTCTCCTAGGTATCTAACCCTAGTGGGGGTATTAGGATGTTAGAACATGCAGATGAAGCCCATTTTTCAGTCATGCATTGACTCTCATGCACTAACAAAACCATTCTTCAAATGAATGCATGAAAGAATGTAAGGGAAGATGAATGTAAAAGTTGCAATTATAATTAATGCGCAAACATATGGCGAGACTTGGGAATGCTCTGTACACGCAAGTTGACGCAAGTTGACTAACAGGTCTGTCCTTTTCAAGTCCCACATTGAACATAGTGTTTATAAAGATTTGATTAACTAGAAGCAGTGTCGAGCTAGGTCGTGCTAGCTTGTAACCCAAACGGGAATATTAAGATGTTGGAATTTATTATTAGACTCATTGGTGTGACAATGGTTGTTTTCTTCTACTTCAAACGAAGTCCTATCTCTATATAACAACCAGCAGGTTGAAGAGGGAATGAGTCTATATGCAGACTTTGATCGCCACCATCTAGGGTCTCAAATATTATATAATAGGTTTAATTACTCGAATTATACCCATTTTAGTTCGCAAATTTCAAAATGGTACCCACTTTAAACTTTGTCTCAATTTAGTACCCAATTTTGATTATTACATCAATGTAGTACCCTCTGTTAAGTCTTCACAAACGCTGTCAGCCTCTGGATTTTTTTATTTATTTTTTTATTTTTTTATAAATTTTTTTTTATTTTTTTTTTTTTTTTTTTAAATTTTTTTTTTGCCACGTGTCAAATCCTTGATGTGACACGTGGCATTGTCAGTGACACATGGCAAGGTATCGCCACGTGTCAAGATACCTTGCAAGTGTCATTGTCTTCATTTCAACTTAGTCCACACATGTGTCTATTTGTTTCAATTTAGTACCCATATATGTTTATTTGTTTCAATTTAGTACCCATATATGTTTATTTGTTCGAACCAAAATGGGTATGATCCGAGTAATTAAGCCTATATAATACTACTTCGAACCTTCACTTTTTTATTCATTGGTAGTCCAACTTCACCACCTATCTTGTACCTCTTCATATCCATTTATAAATCTTATAAAATCTGACTATTTTGGATAGACCATGCAGATTAAAACGTTCATTGCCCTAGGTTGAGATTTATTGTTTTTGCTGTTGTAGCTATTCTGAGAATAAATGTACGTATACTTATAAATAGTTTTCTACTTGCAACAATGCTATCATCAACATTTGATGAATAGGACTTAATAGTATACCCAATAAAAATCTTCGAATCTCAAAAAGCAAATATTCAAGTACCCTATATCTTTTTACAGAACATTTGTCCTTATTAGGTTAGAACACTCAAAGTGCTCTGTTACTATAATTTTAGTTGTAATGATGAAAACATTTGACATCATATTTCTATAATTTGTTTGCAATTTTAAGATCATGAAGACAGCGAAAACCATGAAGGTAGTAAAGACCATACTAGGAAGACAACAAGATAATCTTTTACAATAGTAAAATTATTGTGTGTAGTGAAGAAACACTTCAACATATGTTGTTTTCTTTTTTTTAATTTTGTAGTTTTAACTTTGATAAGTTCATCCTAATGACTTCAACACTTCAAGGCAACTAGTTTAATAATTTAAGTTTGAATTCTAAAATATATGTTTGAATTATAGTCATTATAGATTCAATAATAGTTGTCTAAATTTGAACGTATACAATAAATTTTGTATTTTAAAGTTTTGTATAAGCAATCTATACAAAATTAAAGTAATGTATTTTGTATAAAATAACAGTTAAATAAATATAACTTAGATCCAAAAACAACATGGTTACAGGCAGGAGACTTGAACACTAAATACTTTCATAGAGTTATTAAATGGAGAAGAACAAAAAATATGATCAAGGGTTTGGTAATTGATAATGAATGGTGTGAAGAGCCAGAAAAGGTAAAAGAAGAGATAAAGAACATCTTTAGGATTAGATTCAGTGACGATTCTAATGTGAATGTTAGGCTAGATAACATAGGCTTCCCACTTATTAACTCAGAGGATAACAATCTATTGATTAGTAGATTTTCAAAAGAGGAAATTTGGGAAGCCATATGGGATTGTGACAGTAGCAAAAGCCCAGGGCCAGATGGTTTTAATTTCAATTTTATTAAGCAAGCCTGGGATATTATTAAGATGGACATTTTGAGGGCTGTCAATTGTTTTCATAGTTGTGGTAATTGGCCCACTGGGAGTAATGCATCTTTTATTAGTCTTATACCTAAGACTGAAAATCCCCAACAGTTGGAGGAGTATAGGCCTATCTCACTAATTGGTTGTATATATAAAATCATCTCTAAAATTTTAGCAAAGAGACTGCAGAAAGTAATACATAAGATAATAGACCAAAAATAGTCTGCATTTATAAAGAATAGAGGTTTATTAGATTGTGTGGTGGTTGCAAATGAAGTAATAGATGATGTAAGGAGGAAAAGAGATAAATGTATCATAGTAAAGGTAGATTTTGAGAAGGCATATGACTCGATTGATTGGGCTTTTCTAATGTATATGATGGGAAGGTTAGGCTTTTGTTCAAAATGGATCAGATGGATAAGGGGATGTCTAGAGTCTTCAACTATATCTGTTTTAGTTAATGGTAGTCCCACATGGGAATTTAAACCACAAAAAGGGCTAAGGCAAAGGGATCCATTAGCCCCTTTTCTATTTCTTAGTGTGACTGAGGGGCTAGCAGGGGCAGTTCGGGAGGTAGAAAACAAGGGCCTTCTACAAGGGGTAAAGGTAGGGCAGAAAGACCTCTCCTTAAGCATGATGTAATTTGCTGATGATACCCTCTTTGTGTGTAAACCAATGATACAAAACGTTTTGGCCCTAAAAAGTATTCTAAGATGTTACGAATTGGCCTCGGGGCTAAAGGTCAACTTCCATAAAAGTAGAATAGGGGGTATAGGAGTGCACTTCAATGACATAGAAAGGTTCTCACTCATTTTAAATTGCAATACTATGACCATACCATTTACTTATTTAGGAGTACTTGCTAGGGGAAATCATAGAAAAATATATTTTTGGCAAGTGATGCTAAGAAAATTAAGAAAAAGATTAGCTATATGGAAAGGAAGACACATATCATTTGCAGGAAGGGTCACCTTAATTAAATCTGTAATATCTGTTATTCCTCTATACTTCATCTCAATCTTTAAAATTCCACAGAGCGTGTTGAATACAATTGTTAAAATACAAAGGGATTTCCTATGGGGATGGGGGTTTGAGGGGAGGAAGATTGCATGGGTGAAGTGGGAGCAAATGTGTAAACCTAAGGAAGAGGGTGGACAAGGCTTAAAAGATATGAGATTTTTTAATTTTGCTTTACTTGGCAAATGGAAATGGAGGCTTGTGAATGAAGAATCAGGTTTGTGGAGAGATATTATAATATCAAAGTACGGGTCTTGGAGAGCCCTAAATGAGACAAAAGAAGGTGCACCTGACTCATGGTGGTGGAGAGATATAAGGAAAGTTTGTGTGAGAGGACAATGGGGTAATTGGTTTGATAGTAATGTAACATGGGATAGAGGATTAGGGAATAAAATAAAGTTTTGGGGAGATGTGTGGACAAAAGATTTACCTCTAAAACATAGATTCCCTCGACTCTTTTCTAACTCAGTTTTATAAGATGCCACATTAGGGGAGGTTGGGTTTTGGAACGAAAACCAATGGATTTAGAATTTGGTGTGGAAAAGAGAATGGTTTCAATGGGAGAAAGAACTGGTGGAAGAATTGATGAAAGAGATACAAGAGAGTACACCCGATAGAAATGGGAGTGATGAATGGTTATGGAAAGTAGATGAATCAAAAAAGTACACGGTAAAGTCAGCATATAAGAGGTTTTATAATGGAAATAGAATGGATGACAATGACCAGTTTGTAAAACTTTGGAAATGCAGAACATTACCAAGTGCTCAACATTTTGCTTAGCGAGTTTTTATCAATAGGGTTGCAACAAAAGACAACTTGTTAGGAGAGGAATGACTTTAGGAAACAATATGTGTGTAATGTGTGGAATTATAGAAGAATCAGTATCACATCAGTTCACCATAATTGTGCTAAGGAGCACTTTTCACAGTTTCACATTATAGGGTTGAACAACAAACAAAGTATTGTTTGGAGGTATATGTGGGTGGCAGTTATAAGGAATATATGGAATCATAGGAATAACTCTATCTTTAGGTATTGTAAAATTGATGTGGAGGAAGTATTTACCCTAGCACAAGTAACGGTTTGGGCTTGGATCACAACTAAGTATCCAAAAACAACATTCTCTTACTCTGATTGGTGTTTTAGCCCAATCACTTGCCTTCAAACAATGCATTTATAAGTCATTTTTTAGTCTTAAGGGGTAAACTATTCTAACAATATGTCTTCTAGATCTCCTTGTCTAGGCTAAAACTTGCTCACCTGCTAATAAAGTTATGATATACTTTAATCAAGTAAGTTTGGACTCACATACTTGTGCATGTAGGTTCAATTCAAACGAAGGTATTGTGGATTTGTTTGCAGTTTGGTTACAGGTTGTGTAATAAGCATGTTGTAGCTTACAGTGGTGCTGGAACATGGCTGTTAGGTAGCAGTTTTCAGGAAACAAGCATGAATGAAGCATTTATTGGTTGATACATGAAAGAAATCACTAGCAGTTATGGATGTCAAAAAAATCCGTACCCGTGGATAAAATCCGCAATGGGTAGAAAACGGATATTAAAAATGGATACCCGCTACCCGCGGGTACGAATATTTTTGATACCCGCATGTTAACGGGGCAGGTACGGGTATCATGGTATCCGTACCTGTGGATACTCGTACCCGCTAAACTTACACCCCTTGACATTATTCTCTTTCCTTTCTTTGAAATTAGGCATATACATCAAACCTTATATAGACAATGACGTTTATGGTATACTTGTTGTCAAACGATGGAATTAAAATAAGAATACTTGGCACATGGCAATTGAAGTTTATTATTTGTTTATTTTGTTTATTTTTCAGGAATCCATAGGAGAGAGTGAGTTTGTTGGTCAAAACACTAATTAAAAAATTTCCATTGTGTTCAACGTCATTTTATATTTACTTTTACAATTATTTGGACTTGTATCAATTTGAGTTTATTTGAACTTTATTTAAAATTTATGACAGTGATGTATTTTATTTTATTTTATTTAAATTTATGATTAAATATTTATTTTTTAAATAATTTTGCAAATACCCGTGGGTATCCATGGATACCCGCGGATATGAAAAAAATAGGCGGGTACCCGCATAATGGATACCCGACGGATATGGGTACAGGGCAAATATTTATCCAGTGAGTAGGGTACGGGGGAGCTACTACCCGTACCCTACCCGTCCTGTTAACATCCCTACTAGCAGTATTGGATCAAAAGTGCATGAGATTTTTATGTTCAATCCATTTTTTCATGTTTTTGTAGTAGGGTCTAGTATTTGCTTTGTATGTATGGACATGCAATATTCTTAACCTTTGTGTTATTTGAGAATGTCAGGTTTATGCACAGTAGGCCTACTATGAGAGAGGAAACCTTAAAACTTTTTTTTTTGTTTTCTTTTTGTACTGTGTATACAGGTTGAGGTAACCAAATTATCTCATTAATTTAATTTATTTATTTTTGCCGATAAAAAAAAATCCAAAAACAACATATATAAAAATGTGGTATAAACCTTTTCAAAAAAAGTACATGTCAAAACTCGTGATTATTATGATTTTAAGCAACCATTTTAAAAATATTATCATACTATAATTTGTTGCTTATCTGTTTCCTATCAAACCTAAACCATACTTGAAAAACCATTGTCTACACCTTGGACACTAATATAAAATATGTATATTAAATTGGCTTTGGAACATATATTAGATTGATTGCATAATCTATTTAATATGCATCGATGTAATATGAAACAACCGATCTAATACTTTAAAGTCAAAAACCAAGAATCACACTCACACTCGGATAATTATTCAACAAAAAGATCTCCAAAATCCAAATAAAGAGCCGAACATTCTAACAACCGAAAAAAACCGTAATTAAAAAGAAATGACTGAAGTGAAAAAGAAAACATTCATGGAATCAATCACATTCAGAAAAATTGGGTGAAAGAAAATGTGAGACAAAGCCCTATACCTTCATAAAACTATTGAAGCAAAACCAAAGTCGTGGAAGCTGATGAGCGTGGAGAGAAAGATTAAGAAATTGGAATTGGAATTGGGTGAAAGATAGAACGCAACTTTTTTGAAATTTTGGATTAGTTTTCCAACCATCGTTTCCAGCCCTTGGATGTAATTATAAAGATGAAATTTGAAGGAAAATAAATAATCATGTCTTTAAAAACATAAAAGAAGAGAAGAAGAAGCTTCCTAAAGTGTGACGCAATAACGGTAGAGCACAGTGGCGACAATGGTGAGTGTGGCCTGGAAGAAAAAAATAGTTTTTTTGGTTTTTTTCGTAGATTAGAGCAATCAAAGTGCTCTATTAGTATATTTATGAATTTTTTGCTGATAAAAAATAAATTCTCCTAGTGGAGAAAACATAGGTAATGAGCTGAATTTGGTTGGTTTTTACATTGATATTCCTTGTATTTAGTTATACTTAATTAAATCAAAATGTATAACATGATGAAAACATTTGACATCATATTTTGATAATGATTTGCAATTTTGAGATATGAAGACAATGAAAACCATTACGATAGTAAAGACCATACCAGGAAGACAACAAGATAAGCTTTTACAATAGTAATATTATTGTATGTAGTGAAGAAACACTTCAACATATGTTGTTTTTTTTTTCAATTTTGTAGCTTTAACTTTGATGAAATTGTAATTTTTTTTAAGCAAGAACTTGGTTTCTTTAAGCAGCAAGAAATTGTAAAAAAAAAAATTTAAATAATTATAATTTATATTAAATACTAATCTAAAACTTTTAATCGATTAATTTAATCTAACTAAATATTAACATTTTTAAAATAAAAAAATAAGTAGCGACCAATTATAAAAATAAATATTTAGTTAATTATAATTTATATTATATATTAATCTAAAGTTTGTTATTTTGTTAATTTTGTAAAGACTTAGAGAATGACATTTTAGAAGTAACAACAATTTAAAAATAGTGAAACTCAATTATTTTAATATTAAAAGGTTTTAGTATAAATAGAATTTTTATAAATGAGTTTCATTATTTTAAAACAATTATCTCTCTAGAAATCATTTTTTTAGAGTTCTCTTACTTCTTTCTAAGAGTTCTTCTTTGCTCATCTAATCGAAGAACCGAGATCGTAGGAATAATCCTCACGGTAAACTCTTCAATTTGGACCAATCAGTTCCTCCGGTTGTGTAAGTTAGTTTTCTACCATTTTCCTTTGGTTCAATCTTCTTTCTTTTTGCATGCAATCCTTCTTTTGGTTGCATGTGTTGTTTAAGTCATCAATATGACTATCTGCTAATCAATGATCATAAAGGTATGTTTTGATCGCCTTTGTGGTGTGTCTATGTGAAGATAAAGCATCCTCTAAAGCTAAAGGTGTTGAGTTGTCTTAGGATTGTTTGTGTAGTTTGGTTTGGTAAGGGAAGCCAGTTTAACTAGTTTTTTACATGATTGAATGATTGCATGTGTGGTTGCTCACTACTAGAAATATGTTAAATAGTGACCGAAATGATTGTGGTAATTGTTTGTTTGGTGACTTGGGGAGAGAATTTGGTATTGAAGTAATTGGCCCAAATTGGTACATTTGACCACTGTTTTTGAAGTCAAATGAATGAAAACAAGGGGTAGAATGTATTCAATTTGACCAATCAACTTAGATCACTTCTACCTTTAGTTGTCTATTAATGTCATGGAGTTGGACTACAATGATGGGGTTGTGGGCACTAGTTTTAGAAACCCAAAATAGGAGCCATTGCGTGTGTGGTGTCGGGTGCCACCCTCTCACTATCGGGCACCAATTTTATAGTGGTTCACATAGTTCAACGCTACCTAACTAGTTTTGGACACATAGTTCTTTAATTTGGTGTAATGAGGTAAGTTGTATAGAATAATTGGTGAAAGTGTATATGATAAGGTATGTTGATGTGTGATTGTGGGTATGAGGATCTTGTGAATATTTTGTTACGATAATTGTAATTGATTGAGATTGAAGAAATTTATGGTATTCGCAGGGGGGAATCCTATTGAAAGCTTAAATTTTTAGGGTGTGCATTGAGGATTGGACTGTTACATCTTGGGATGCTATCCTGAAGTTTATTAGTCATTCATACCCATGTAGAGGAGGATGATTAGGTAGTGAGAGTGGCAGGAGGTCCTGTCATTAGAACGACCACAGGGTTCTATGATTGTAAAAAGGAATTACATTGTGTGTGGTAGCTCGGGTATGCGGGTTATTCCCTCACCATAAGTGCATAACATCCGTAGTTCTACTCAAGTTGTACTTGTTAGTTTTGAAATGGTGAGTTTAGCCAAGAAGGGGGGGGTTGAATTGGCTTTATAAAACTTTTTTGAAAGCTTAAAACCTTTTTCAATTGAATCTAATAGACTGGAAAGTTTAGATGTAAATGCAGCAGACCAATACACTTTCAGTCGATTAAAATATAAAACAGCAGACTAAATTGTTCTTGATGCTATGAAACAGTCGATTAAAAAGACAAATCAGTCGGCTAAAATACTGGAGAATTATGCAGAATACAGAATTTGTGAATTCAACTCAAACAACAATCTTTTACATACAAGACATGTTTCAATCAGTATTTATAACAAGTACAAAGCTTCAGATTATACAAGCACGCATTAAATCACACCAAAGATCAAATTGCTTGGTTTTCTTGAGTTTTTAAAGAGTTTAAAAGAGAGAGAGATGAGGGAAAGAAGAATGCACAGCTGATTTTATACTGGTTCACTCAATCACAGAGCTACATCCAGTTTTACAGGACAACCTGAGTCTGGTTTCCACTATATTCAAAAATTTTACAAATCAAACACCAAGATTACACTTTCGAACACAAAGCACACAAGACTTTTAACTCACACAAAAATCTAGAACCTCAACCTACAAGAATCACACTTGCAGACCTGAAATCACATCAGGCAAACCATCAAGAGGCACAAGAACATCCAAACCTAATGGTGGTTGTCCCTAGCACACTATACATGTGTTCTTCAAGCTACTCACAAGCCAAAATGCCTCCAAGATCAACCAAGATCTTCAAACACGAGTTACAGCTGTGTATTGCAAAGAGAGAATGCTTCCTAGAGATGAATGACACGATTTCGCTCAGAAAAACTCAGATTCGCACCACTACTCGCGAAAACACAGCTTATATAGTCTGGTTTAAGTGAAAATAGTCAATTGAATTTTCTGTACAGTCAGCTGATTTCACCTGACTTAAGTGAAATCAATCGATTGAAAAATAATTCAACTGACTGAAAGCATTCATACCAGAAACTATATACAACAAGCTTTTTAACTTGTTAAAACTCATTTTAACAGATTAAAAGAGACACACTAAGGCACACAAGACATCTAACCTATGTCATATAACCTATCAACAATGTATAACACTAACTGGTGGAGCTCCAAAGGTGCATGAAGAGCTCCATGGGCAGCGGAAATGGATGAAGGAATGGAGGCAAGTTGGAAGGCACTTGCAAGCAATGGAAGGTGAAAGAGGTGATAGGATTTCCTAATCTATGCTAGCCTAAGGAAGGTGGCTAGAGGTAGAGAGAGGAAATCTCTAGAAAGTGGTGACTCTCAAAG
>Ga0209589_1003481_pt1 | contig 27478 bp, 20 predicted proteins | sample CowpeawhiteBW_FD_187525 | JGI IMG/M metagenome (GOLD analysis project Ga0209589, IMG submission 187525) | Root nodule microbial communities of legume samples collected from California USA - Cow pea white BW (SPAdes) (version 2) | ecosystem: Host-associated > Plants > Roots > Nodule | place: USA...
ATATATATATATATATATATATATATATATATATATATATATATATATATATATATATATATATGAATGAGAATCACAGATTTTTTAAGAAGATCACATACATCCTTTTCTCATACTATTAATGCAATTTTATAACTAAGAATTGAATTTAAGATTATGAATTAAAATAATTAATTTCTATATCATGTGTTATACATTTTTTCTTTTTATTTCGCAACTTACGAATTCTGTTCGTGGTCATCAGATTAAGACCCACGACACTTTTTTCCATTTATTTATATACGCGGATTTGAAACACAACATATGGACAAAAGATTTTCCAACAACGTTTTTTCATTGAAAGCAAGTCAAAGTCGAATTTCGCATGTATAAACATAAGTACTCACTTCCCACGTGGACCGTGCCACGTGACATAAACGTATATGAAGCCTGCACTGGTAAGGAAGCTCTTCTCACACGCACTGTTTCGAAACTGATACTGACGCAAACGTAAGCATTCAGTAGTGAGTTTCCGACGACAATGGCGAAAACCCTGAAACCCTAATCCTAAAACCCCTTCTAACAAATTCTACCGTCCTCTTCACGAGCCATGGACTTCGATCACCAATTAACGGAGCTTTCCGCTTCTTCGCCATGCATTCCCTCTGGCGAGGACTTCCATTTCTACTACAAATTCACGGAGTTCCGACGCCCGATAGAAGAAATCGCGCGGAGGACACAGTCGATGCTCAACAGAATTGGTTCCGCGGAGAATATTTGGGGCAGAGGCTCGGTATTTCCCGCTGACGTGGACGACGCGTACGAGTGGCTTGTGACTGCGAACGACGACGTTTTCGAGCTGGTTGATGAGTTGGTGGACGAGTTGCGGAGGATTATGAAGGAGGAGGGAGTGGATTTTGAGAACGACTTGGAGGAGAAGACGAAAGTGCCGTTCCATATACCGACGATCAAGAAGCCTCAGTATGCGTATAATATTGTTGTTGATAACGCAAACCAGCCTTTTGAGCATGTTTTGTTGGAGAAGAGTGAAGATGGTCAGCGGTTTATTCATCCACTGGTTCGTTCATTGCATCGAATTTAAATTATTTTGCCTCTGTCATAGTTTTAGTACTTTTGCTGTTTTGCAATTCGAAAATAATTATGGATTTGAGCTTAATTAATGTTTAAATTGGAAATGGAAATATGGGTCTGGTTCAAATTAGCTACGGGGTTATGAATTATTATTAAAATGGTTTCTCTCGTATTTGATGGTTAAAAGAATGGACTCAAAGGTGCGCAGGCCGTTGTGTTTATCTGTGATGTTATTTCACGATATGCTATTAGTGCTTGAATGTTTGATGAGTCTAGGTCGCCCATGTTAAGAACCGTGGTGTGAAAGTTACAGTGTCACTACCTTTCGATTGAACCATTTTCTTTTTGGTTGTAAACGCGGTTTTAAACTTGTGATAAGTACTTCATATCACATAAGTATAGGTGCTGACAAATAAAAAATACCTAAAAGTAAGTACTTATACATAATAAATGATCGGAGGTAAAAAAATTGAAGCTAAAGGCACAACACATAATGGTGAAACACCTGTACTCAGTGGAGTTTGGTATTAAAAAGAAAGGAACAGCCTAGAGACACCGAGACAGAACAGAGATCAGAACACCCAAGGAGGATTGTTGAGATCAACAGGCTTGCTGGGAATTAACAAAATTGGCTGGCAAACATTGGAAATGCTGCTGGAGAATGGGCGCAGTTGTGGTTTGTCTAGACTCAGCATCACGCGATGATGCAAAAGAAAGCTTTTATTTTTTTCATTAACCACTGTGAAGGGTGGAAATCTCCAGATTCCCCGCCTCCCTCCTTATGAAAAAACGCCTGTAAATGTTTTTTGTTACATGGACAGAACAAGTTTCTGAACCAAAATTGCTCCCCCAAAAAAACAGCCCCAAATGTTTTTTTTTTATTCCTTTTTAGGGTTGTGTCACTGTTTGTGTGGCAATGGCAGTTTCCACCACAATTATGGCTGTGAGAACCTTGTTAATCTTCTTCTGTAGCAGTCCACCAGTCCACAACACGCCATCTCTTTAGTGCTGCTATTGTACGATGTTAAGTGTTTCTGTTTTTTGACAATGATTTGGTTATTTTTTTGAGTTCTGCATACACCATGTAGTAAAATAACCAATGACAGAAGAAGCTCTTGTTTTAGCTAGAATATCGGGCATCACATTTGAGAATGACATTAGTTTGATTCGACTGCTCCCCTTTCATTGTAATGCTCGAAATAACCTTCTCAACTGAGAGGAGATAACTATGCCACTTGAATGGGGTATTCTTAGGAAGAGTGTCGTAATTGAGATTTTGCCTAGTATTAGAAAAGGGCGTTAAGGACTGTAATTCATAAATCATAATGTGGATTGTAAGATCCTACCAAAAATTATAAAAAAATATTTTTAAAAAATAAATATAAGGATATAGTTAACTATTTAAGTACTACACCTAATAATACCATGCACTAAAATTGAAGAAAGATATTTATTATTTATTAACACATCAATTTATTATATATTTGATATTGATTATGGAGTGAGAAAAAAAGGTAACAGGGAACGTAACATTGAATAGCTGTCTGCAATTTGAACCCTAAATAAATTTATATTATACTATGTATATATACTGAAAAATAAAGAATAATACCTAAAGTTAAATAATATTCATAGTGAATAATCGAACATATAACAAAGAGATGGGTTTTGAACTTGTTGGTGAGGAGTCAATGGACGACATCTAGAACTAGGCAAAAACATAATCAAGTTAGACAAAGGAGTAGTGAGGAGCATAAGTTGCTTTATAGTGGAAGAGGCTATAGTAGCTAGGTTAAAATAAACACAACGGAGAGTGACTAAGAATGAATACAAAATTCATAGGATTTATTGAACTGGACTCTTGATATTTTCTTGTAGTGTCCACTCTAGCTATTGTTGGTTGTGAAGTGCAATTGCTTTGCCCTCAATAGCTAGGTGTGATTTGATTTCCCTTGGAGGAGTGTTGGGGTCAATGTGAATGTGGTGTTACCACACATGATTAATAACGTCCAAATTTAGATGAAGCCCCTAAAGCAGCTTAACTTGTGGCTTAAAAGACTTAAAGAAAATTGAAAACCGGTGGTTGAGCAATTCTTATGGATAGAGAGATGAATTTAGGGATCGCAAGTTCTAAATTATCGGTTGTGTATTTTTTGATGTCAAATCTAACGAGAGAGAAGGGTCATTGCAGTCTTGTGAAGGGAAGAAAGCTTTTAAGGGGCTTAAGTTCCACAAAAATGTCTTTTCTCACATTTTGGTCACAAAACCCAACTTTAGAAACTCATGAAAGCTCATTGGTTCTCCCTTAACAATTCTAACATCAATCCCATTGCTCAAATTAGTTTTGTGTTGGTTAAGTTAGATTGAAAACCAAATTCTAAGATAGTATCAAAGTGTATCTTAGATCCATTATTGGGTCACTTGCATTTGCTGCATTTCATGCTAGAAGTCCCACGCATGAGGGGGAGTGTTGAAAAGCCACTTCAATTGTGATCACCCATACCTTATTTGTTGCTATTTTGGGGATTGCCATAATTGCAACCTCAAGGGTGGTGGTTTAGTTTTACATCAACTAGTGATATGACTAAAATATAGTATATAATGATGTGCAAGCCTCATCGTATAGGCAAGTTTTGTAGGGTTGAATTAGATCTAGACCTAAATTCTAAGATGGTGCTAATCAATTTGTACTAGGGGATCAATCTTGGAGTTGTAGGTACTTGTAATTGATGCAAATCGAGTTGAGGAATGCAATGGTGGGTTGAATGTGGAGGGAAGATGGGAAAATATGCATAAGACATTGGAATCTTTGAGTCAGAATCAAGATAACAAAGAGGCAGTACGATAATTGGCAACTATGATGGAACAAGAGATACAACAAATGTCTTAGAAAATAGACTTTAATGCAAATTCAATCTCACAAGATTAGCTTGTAAGTGGAGATTTGCACTCACTTATATACTATACTTTGATCATTTCTCTAGTCAATATGAGATCGTCAACACATCTTCTCACTTCAAGGATTTAACATCTTTAGTGTAGGACTAGATATTTGTTGGTGATTTGATAGCGAGTGACACTATATTCCTAACAAACCATGATAAGGTGGGTGCTGATATAATTTTAGAAAATGGACTTTAAATTTAAATCAATCTCACAAAACTTGCATGTAAGGTGAGGAGCGCACTTACTTATATATTATAATTTAGCCATATTTTTAGTCAATGTGGAATCTCCAAAAGAATGGATATGTAGAGGTGGTGGAGTTTGGAAAAATTTAAGGAGGTACAGTATGGAGCAACACATTTTCTTGCATATCAATTGACATGTAAGGTGAGGAGCGCACTTACTTATATATTATAATTTAGGCATATTTTTAGTCAATGTGGAATCTCCAATAGAATGGATATGCAGAGGTGGTGGAGTTTGGAAAATTTTTATGAGGTACATTATGGAGCAACACAATTTTCTAGCATATCAATTGGGATCAGAGCTAGTTGCCTATGATTTGAAAACAGTAACCTACAAAAGAGTGACCAAGAAGGCTAGTGAAGTGTAATAGACCGTAGTCGCCTAGATTTAGGCTGCCAAGGGTAGTTACTATGGTAGAGACGTGGATATTATAGGGTGTCTATGCCCCACATTTCTTAATTTTGGAGTAATGCTCTTTTGCTTAAAAATCAACTCATAAATCGTGTAGAAAGCTTCTCATTCAACCATTTTATTACATTTCCATATCTTCTGATACAGAGCCACCCATGTTTTTTTTTCTCTCTTTACTTTTATTAGGTCAATTAGATTTGTACCCAATTTGTGTGACAATCTTAATAATATATATAATTCTTTTTAATCTATTATTTCTTAATTATGTTCTGTAATAATTAAATCATGTTTCAGGAGAAATTCTCTGTGTTGGATTTTGTTGATAAAGAAAATATTGAGGATCTTGTGCCAATAAAGCCTCTGTCAATAGAATGCACCCCTTTCAAGCTTGTAGAGGAAGTCAAAGGATTGAAGGAGTTGGCTGCTACGCTGTCTGCAGTTAATGAATTTGCGGTATACCATAAATGCTGTTCATTATATTTTACTATAAAGCTTCCTTCATTTGTACTACTAGATTCTTGTTTTTGTGGCTTCATTGTACATTTCTTTTAAAGCTTGTTCATTATTCATTAGCCAAACCATGTTATAACAACAAATTATTGTCTATAATATGTACAGCTGCAATGGTTCATAATTTATAGTTTGTGCATTCATTTAAATCTTGTTATTAAGCTGCACAAATGTTAGTACATGTCTTGGTATTTGGATATTTATTCCTTTGTTTTGTTTTTGTTCCAATTTCAATTATGTTGTGTATTGAACAGTTCCTTACAGGCAATAACAAAATCAACACCCTTGACATGCGTTGGATATCTGTATGTAAATTGTACTAATAGTTGTGATCTTCCTCGTGCAGTATCACTAGTTTGATTATTATTTACTGTGTGTACCTTCCCTTCTTTTTCAGGGATGTTCTTTGTGCTTAGTATATGTTAATGACAGCAGTATATCAAAGTTAATTGTCCTTTCCTCTAACTGCTATTGAAGTTGTTTGTTTTTGATATTACGTTGAGTAGTAGTCATTGTTGTGGTGATGCTCAATAAATTGCATGTATTAGCTGTATCACTTGAACATTGCATGTAAGGAAATAGATTATTTTATTGATAATAATCACTTCAATTACATTCTCATCATCTCTATTTGTAATAATCAAATCCTTTAAAAGAAGGAGATAATAAATGTTTAAATGAATAGAAAGATTCTAAAGGTATTTTTTCCTAATCACTTTGGATATATTGAGAATATTTTTATCCTAATAATATGCTATTAGCAACACTCCTTCTCAAGTTAGTAATGAATATGAATCATTCTAGACTTGTTTACAAGATCATGAAATTTGTCTTAAGGAAGCTTTTAGTGAAAATGTCCACTATTTGAAGTCGTGTTGGGACATGCGTTGTAACCCCATGACTCCTGTAAAGATTATCTTTGATGAAGTACCTATCAATTTGAATATATTTGGTCCTATCATGTTTTTGCTGGATTATGGACAATGCTCATAGCGATCTTGTTATAACAGTACAATTTTATAAAGATGTCAATCTTCATTTAAGGTTATCTAGTATGGTTTTCATCTCTAGTCCTTCACATACACCCTTAGCTAGGGTTTGAAATTTATCTTTCACACTAGAACGAGATGCTTTATCTTGTGTTTTGCTTCTTCAGTTTACCATGCTTTCTCCAAGAAACATACAATACTTAGAGATAGATATTCTATTAGCAACATAATTTGCATAATCTGAATCAATATATATCTTGAAGTCAATTTTTCCTTTTTCTCAACAACCCCTCTCCTAGGCTTGACTTTGAGTATCGAAGAATTCTTGTCAATTGCTTGCATCATGCTTAAACTAGCTTACCATACTAATTGCATCAGCAATATCTAATATCGTGTGGGACAAATAAACAAGTTTTCTGTTAGAATAAATGACCTTTAATGGGGTTTATTATTAGGTGCTTTGTACTTTGTGTTGATACTAGTTCCTAGAAATGTCTTCTAGAATCCTCTTATGTTCATTGTATTTGATGTATATGAAGATATTATAAATATGAAAGTCTTGAGAGGGTTTTAAGAACTCTCTCATATTCACTCTAAATCTCTGTTCTCATTTCAGTATCTGGTATTGAGTGTTTTCTACATGAAAACTCTCTTCACTTCCAAAATTATGATTTTGTTCAATAGGTACTCTTGAAGTTCTACATCCTAGTTTACCGGTTCCTCTGAGGAGATAAAGTACATATTTTCTTTGAAAGATGAATATCCCCCTTTTGGAATAAGCAACCTTTATCCCAAGGAAATAGTTGAGTTTTCCCAAGTTTTTCATTTCAAATGGGTTGCTAGTTTTTCCTTTAAAGCTAATTTCTTTGTTTCTTCATCTCTTATAATCATATACTAGAAGTGTAGTGAGCAAGGTTGTTAAACTCAAAAGTTTACGTAATCTCATGGGAGCCGGGTAAACTCGAATTCTAAACTTCTAAGAGTTTACTTTAGATAAAAAAAACTTAAAATATTTATAAATAATATAATAATTTATTATTATTATTATTATTAGTTTATCATATTATATATTTTTAAATAATTTTTATATTTTCCCAACTATTTTTTAACATTGAATTTAATTAATATACATATCATATTTAATATTTAATATCTATATTTAATATAATACAAAAGTCACCGAACTTATTTAATATAACACAAAAGTGACTGAACTTTGAAATCTAAAGATTTGAGGCCTAAAAGGCCTAGCAGAAACCCTAAACCTTGGCTAACTTAAACTTCATCTTCCATGACTCCCACCCTCACCAGCACCGTTGCCAAAGACAACACAGGAAGTTCGTAGACCAGAAACGCCACCACGACATCGAACCCAAGACAAACGCGAGCACCCACGATGGCGACCACACACAAACACAATGGCAACCAACAACTTGTGACCATGGAGAACATGAACATGAATCCTAACACAAGTAAAAATGGATTCATTTTGGAATTAAAGGAAAAACCTTCTTAACTCGCCAACTCGGTTGCAGGCTCACGAGTTCAACTGAGTTCACAACGAGTCTGTCGAGTTTGCTCCAAAAACAAGTTTGCTTCCGAGTTAACTCGCCCAGGGTGAGTGGAAACGTAAACTCGGATGAGTTAACGAGTTAACTTGTGAGTTTGATAACCATGGTAGTGAGTTATGAATAAAGTATGATCTTCTTGGCTTTGGTTGTATCTTAAGGAAACCATTACTTTCATAAATCTCCTAATCCATGCTCTTAAAGATGACTTAAAACTATATAAAGACTTAATTAGGAGGCATACCTTATTCCTTCCACTTGTTAAATGCTAGAGGAATTTATGAAGAAAAAAAAAATTCTTCACATTCAACCAGTCTAAGTGTCAACCAAAATGAGTTACCAGAGTAAGAATAACTCAAACTCTATTCATCTTTGTTATAGAAGAAAATGTCTCCTCATAATCAATTCCATAAATTTGAGTGTATTCCTTTGCATCCAATCCAGCCTTATATTACGTGCCTTATATTTTTTCATTGAAAATATCCATTTGCCTCCTACAGTCCTTTTGTCTTTTAGTTGGTCAACAATTTCCCATGTTGAGTTTCTTTATATTGCATTCTTCTCCTCTCCTGTCTTGAATCCAATGTTTACTTTTCACGTCTTCTTAGATTGGGGTAGGAATTTTTGTGGCATCAATGGCAACATAAAGCTTTAGTGTTTATTGGAAAGATTTTTAGTGCAAACATATTGAGAAATAGGATAATTAACGCAATCTTTTTCCCTTTCTCAATGAAATGTGCAAATTCTTTATAATGCTTACCTCCTCATTGTTATCTTTAGGGATCCTTACCACCTCTTCTTGTTTTGGAGTCAAAGTGTGTTGTTTCGTTTTTTTTTTTTTTATATTTTTTGCCAAAGAATTTGTCTTCTTCATTGCGGTTTGGTTTGATTCCATTTGTGGTGGCTTCATCACTTGGATCTTGAGTATTGTGCAAAGAAAGCTATGGTAATGACAGGAAGAAAAGCTCCTCCACATCAAGTGATTTCTCCCCTTGAAGTGGAATGTTGACAAAAATATATTTTGTTTCATGAAAGGTGAGATCCATGGTGATGAAGACATGACAACTCTTAGGATGATAACATTTGTACCCCTTTTTATTAGAAGAATAATCAATTAACCAATGAATATACATTTAAAGCTCCAGAATCTAGTTTATTGTGTTTAGGATTATGAGAGTTAGCAAAAACAACACATACAAAGACTCGATAAGATGGACTTGACACTAGGGGAGTGGAAGGAACAAATGACAATAAAAACTCAATAGGATTAATGCAATTTAAGACACAAGTGGATAACCTATTGATGGGTATGTGGAAGTTAACACAACTTCCCCCTTGTAGTTTTGAGGAACAAACATCTAGAAAGGAGGGTTCTAACTACTTGTAGAATGTGACGATTCTTCTTTTCTACAACCCCATTTTTTTGTTGAGTTAACTCATAATAGTTTATGAACTATACCATTATGATACAAATTTGGAGAATTTATGATTCACATATTCAATACCATGATCATACTTAATTCTTTTGATGTTTTTTTCTAAATTGATTTTGGAACAAAAAAATGTAACAAAGATTAAAAAATCTCAAATTTTATTTTCATAATGTATGTCCATGTGTTACAAGTACGATCATTAATAAAAATGACAAACTGGTTTGATCCAAAAAATAAATTCTAAAACAGGTCCCTGAATATTAGAGTGAATTAAGTCAAATGAGTAATTACTTATTTTACCGGAGATGGTATAGGAAGCATGGTGATGCTTTGACCATTGACAAGTATCACATTTGAAAGACTCAATAGACTCTTTTGTAAGCAAACGAGAGAACAAGGATTTGATAGGGTTGAATGAGGGATGTCCAAGTCTTCTATTTTGAAGCCATATTTGGAAACTTGCCCATGTTTCTAATGTAGGTTCAAGCTTATGACTTTTATTTTGTTTTGGCGTTTGGATGCCAACTTATACAACTTACTTTGTTCCTTGGCAATTAAAATTGTCTTCTTCATGGCAAGGTCTTGGAATATGCAATAAAAAGAGAAAAGAAGTTACTAAAATATTCAAATCTTTTGTAAGTTTTTGTATAGAAATAAGACTATTAGTCAGTTGTGGGACATAGAAAAGATCTTTTAATACAATAGATGATCCTAAAGTTATATTATCGAATCTGCATATGGGTACACTCACCATTTTTGAGAATAATAAGTTGTTCTCCTATCATTTTGACATACAAATTAAAGAGCTTAAGAAATGGAGTCATGTGATTGTTCTTGAATCTCCCAAAACCTTGAGACCAAGGGCCAATAATATTTAATGCACTCTTACCTTTCATGGATAGGTTATGCAATCTAGAGGATTTGGTCATTTGATTCAATCATTGTTCTCAAATGATCAAGTTCTTGTTTATAAGCTTTCATACTAAACTTTGAAAAAGAAATCCCCAAATGAAGACATAACTAAGAGAACCCATTTGGCAAAAGAAAAAGAAATTCTAGATCGACTCAAATCAGAGCCAAATGAGATGTCACAACCTCTTGGAATGGGCTCAGGAGGTCCTGCCAACCCTGTTTGTTATAGTCTACACACGTTGACATTGGTGTTGGCATGTGGCAGTGTGTGGCAATTCTCTTGACAAGGAAACTTTCGGCATTGTGATAGTTGGAGTGGTACACTGTTTTGGTATACCACTAAGCTCAACGAAGGTGGCAAACAACAACAGGGCTCCCAAGATCGGGAGCTTTGATGCCAATTGGACTATGTAAGAAAATAAAAAAAATATTTTTGTTGATAACAATCACTCCAATTACATTCTCATCATCTCTATTTGTAATAATTAAATCCTTTAAAATAAGGAAATAATGGTATGTTGAAATGAAGAGGAAGATTCTAAGATTTTCTCTTAATCACTGCAGAGATATTGAGAATATTTTTATTGCAATAAGTTACTGTTTACCGCAATGTATCAGTTGCTTGTTTTTGTCTTGGAATGTGTACAAACCTTCAAAGCAAGCAAGTCTTAAGCTAGTCTTTCAAGCTTACTAACATATGCCATATTTGGAAAATATAATCTACCTTTTCCTTTTTTCTGATGTTTACCTTATGGCAGATGTTGGGTTGTAAGGTTAAGTTAGTGTGTGCTCAAGCTGTATAACCTATATGACTATTTTTTTTCTGCTTTCATTTATGTTTCCCTCCTTGTGATTTATTTGTTTTGGTTAAGCTGTTTTTTTTTCGAAAATCATGTTTTGATCTTCTTTTTATCTATATTGCAATTTGTTATTGCATTCTGAACACCGTTTTGTTTTTAATGCATTCAATTTAATTATAGTCTGTATTCTTCCTGTAGGATACTTCTCTTGTTCGTTTGTTTCATTATATTCTTTTGATTTTTTTTATCTTGACTTGGAATGTTAAGGTGGATTTGGAACATAATCATTATCGGTCTTTCCAAGGTTTGACTTGCTTAATGCAAATCTCAACCAGGACTGAAGATTTTGTTATAGACACTTTGAAGGTTCGTAATAACGTTGGGCCATACCTGAGGGAAGTCTTCAAGGACCCTACCAAGAAGAAGGTCAAATGCACGTGACTGATGTTTCTTTAATTCATCCAACTTGCTTCTTTTGTTGACTTTATTTATGGTTAAAATAGGTCCTGCATGGAGCAGATCGTGATATTTTGTGGCTGCAACGGGATTTTGGCATTTATGTCTGTAACATGTTTGATACTGGCCAGGTTTGTTTGTTCTAAGGATGTTCAGTATTGAAATTACTTGAAAGAAGATTCTTATTTTGTTAATTCATTTGAAACCGTACATCAACTTCTATATATAGAGAACTCAAACTCAAAAGTAATAGTTACAAGAGATCTCTAGAATCTTCTACTTCTAGTGATACATTTAATATCCTACCAACAACTTTTAATATTGCATTTAATATCCAACTAACAACAAAATTATTTTTCTTGTTTAGTTAAGGAAATGAAATTGTATGTTGAGTTATATAATTGTTGCCGCATATTTTCTTATATTAAATAATTTCTCTAGCTATTTGATGCTGGCTCTGCATGTATGGGGCATTTAAGAAATATTTGCAGAAGTAATTTTACTTGGTGAATTTGGCATGTAAACAGTTGCTTTGCAAACTGTTAGAAGTGGGCTTTAAAGCCTAACTCAACCCCACAAAACCGGCTTGTAAGGTTAGATTTGCACCTCACTTATATATTGTGAATTAACCTTATCTCTAGTCGATGTGGGACTTCCAATATATAAGTCCCACATCGACTAGAGATAAGGCCAATGCACAATATATAAGTGGGTGTCATCCTCACCTTACAAGCCGGTTTTGTGGGGTTGAGTTAGGCCTTAAACTTCACTTCTAACATGGTATTATCAGAGCCAAGTTAGAGCTTATCCTAGCGAACTTTCTTGGACATTCTGTTCCACCCGATATCGGGTCGCTAACGGACCATCCACTAATTCCTTGTCCCACGCACGAGATAAATATACCTCGGAGTGAGGGGGTGTGTTGGAAGTCCCACATCGACTAGAGATAAGGCCAATTCACAATATATGAGTGAGGTGCAAACCTCACCTTATAAGCCGATTTTGTGGAGTTGAGTTAGACTTAAAACTCACTTCTAACACAAACCATCCTAAAAGCGGAAGTTGTTAAGTGAAAGCACTTCAATTGTTTTTTTATTTCTTGAAATTGTCATCCCAACAAGGTTAGCTTCATTAATAATACTTGCGAATTGTGTTTAATGTTGGATGAGTTTGTTTCCTTAGAGTAATAAGATGATTGTTTTGCTGTGTCCTTGGAGAAAAAAACTGGAAATAAGCCCTGCCTTGAGATCTATGTCTGCTTTGCTTTTGTTTAGCTTTTTTCTTGCTTGTATGATCAAATGGCTGAGTTTCTGCACCTCATTATAGAGTTTCTTTTGAAATGGCAGTTTAATGAATGTTCTGAGACATGCATCTATATGTGTTGATCTATTCTTTGACATCATGAAATGACAAATCAAACTTTCGAGTTTTATTGCTTCTGATCATCCCTGTCATAACCCAAGTTCATTGGTCGTATGGTGGGAATTCATTCTATAATGTTCTCTTCTTTTTGTCAAACAGGACTAATGAATCTTTTAATTTTGTTGCTCAGGCTTCTAGAGTGTTAAAGTTGGAGAGATACAGTTTGCAACATCTTTTGCAACACTTCTGTGGGGTTACTGCAAACAAGGAGTATGTTGTCTTTACTTTTTGGAATTAACCTTTTTAAGTGTCTTACTTAACTCTTAACACAAGCTGTATAATTTCCTGTGGAATAAATATTCCTTTTATTCTTACCAACACTCTAGAAGGTTGACTAGTCAACTCCTTGCAGATACCAGAATGCAGATTGGAGATTACGCCCTCTTCCTGATGTGATGCTGAGGTGCAACCATGTTTTAAACTTATCACATTGTTGATTCTTCCCATGGTTTAGGTTTTTGCTGGTTTTTATGTGTATTTGTTTAATTTATTATCCAATAATAAACAAATGGTATGTGATCCAGGTTTCGGGGGACACAGGTCTAATAAGTTATCTTGTTCTCTGTACTCAGTTGGGGTTTATCTGTAGTTGACGTTAGACCGAGAGTTTGGCATTTATATGATCACTTTGACATATGTTTCATAATGAAGCTTTTAGTCACTAGTTACTACCCACAAAACTCAAGGATTCAGTGAGCCTATTGACTCAGACAAGAGCACCAATGAGCTAACTGTTGAGCTTTCTTTTTTTAAAAGATGCGACTAGAAGTGTCATGCACATGGGAATCACTTCCTAGAAACTTTCCCAATGAATTTTCCTTAGAAATACCTGGATGCTTAGTAACAAGGGAATAATGGGATGTGGAAAACGTGTATTAAGATTATAAATATATTAAATGGACAAGGGAGATATTTAGAATTATGTAATCATAAAGGGATAAAACTCATTGTCCATACTATGAAATTATGGGAAAGGCGATTGAACGTAGATAAATAGAAAAGACTTTGATTATAGAGAATAACCAGGACAAAATCGGCGGTTCAACCTGCACAGGCTGTTCCATCTAGAGTAGAGTGTCACAAAATGAATGTTAGAGGAAAATTCAAACTGGATTTTAAAAACTCAAGCCGGTAAATGAATCTTGGCTATTGGAAGTATATCAATCGACAACTAAAGCAGATATATTTTACTGATGTTTACTTTTTCTAATTTAATATAAACCTGCTCATTTGACTAAACTTAACTCACTGGTTAACCCCGTATCTTGTCTGATTTAATAACTGGTCTGCTTTTTAAAAAACTCGTATTGAGTGTTAGTTGTCAAGAGAAGTGTTGTGGAAGTCTTTGGAAAGGGAACTTGTTTGCGTGACTTGTGTACAAGACTTGTATAGATGTGGTAACTACTAGTGTGAGAGCTCTTTGAGGCGAGACTATGGACTTTACTATAAGGATGTTGTTAGGATATAATCAACCGTTACATATCTTAGAATTAGGATGATTGATTCCTAATTATTAGGTGTCTTTATTGTAATTGATTCTATTCAGTAATATAAATACATATTGTGTGGTCTGCATTAGACACACAATACATTCAGAGCATATACAATTCTATAGATGTATTTTCTATTGGGGTTTAATCTTGAGTTTTAACTTCAATGTTTTGGTTGTGCTTAACAATGATATATATGAAAGATTATCCCTAAATGCATCACTTATGCCGATGGTATAGCTTTGAATTTGATTGAGGATTCAAGGGAAAGGGTTAGGTTTAGGCTTGCATTTTGGAGACATATTAGAAACAAAGGCTTTTACTCGAGTGGTTAAGAATAAGACAGAGTACATGCATTGCAAATATAGCAAGAAATAAGAGGAAAATAGCTTGGGATGTAAATCTTGGAGATTAAGAATGATGGGAAATTTAATGAAATCAAACACAGGATACAAGCTGAGTGTTTAAAATGGAGAAAGGCATCCAAGGTTATTTGTGACCATTGAAAAGAGACAAATCAAGAAGGCATATGATGAATTTCATGTGTTTAGACCACATTGAAGCTATTTAATTTATAGGGAAAAGAACATAATTATAGAACATTTAGTTACCCTATATTATGCTAGTAACATAACTTTTCTCCATGGTTACCTTTTTTGCTGCAGGTTTTCCTCCTGTGGTTGATCCCTTGATGATCCCTTTTGTTGTTGTCATGACAGATTGTGTTGGAGGTTTCTCCATTAAGCATGACAACCCTCCGAGTCTCTTTTCCTTTGACACTTCCGCTAGAGGAGACGTTTTCTCTCCCTAAGATTTCTGTCTTGGTTAGGTCATATTCATGGTTCAGACCATGTAAAAATTTAAAGATTCTTCCTCTTTCAACAACTTCAACATGCGGGGCAGCATGTGTTTTTGTTATCTTCAAATGTTGGTACTGATCTAGTTTTATCCACAGCCCATTCAAAGTTTCGTGATATTTTGATTGAGAGAGAACCTTGTTTGGTATCAAACACCTTGCTTTAAATGTCATATCAGACAGCAAAATCTTTTTCCAAAAGGTGTTATTTAAGTCACCCCAAATTTCTTTAGCAGAAGAATAAAGCATATAATTTTGAATTATCTTGGGAACCCTTGAATGCCACATTCAAGTCATGATAAGTGAATCTTCATTAGCGCAAATCTCAAAATTAGGTTCATTTAACCTCGGTCCTCCACCATCAATTTGGTATGATCTTGAGTCAAGATTCTTGACCATCCTTTTAGAATCCTCTGAATGTTCCTGCTCTACTGCAAATAATTTTTGCGTCAACTTGGTAAGAGTCCACTACATTTGGATCCATAGGAGTAAATTTAGTCTCAGCCATTGAGAAAATAAAAAAGCAAACTGCTAACAGAAAAAGGAGTGAACTTAGGGGATCTCTGCAAGCCTATATGTGGTGGCAGTGATGATCGGTGGGTGTGGTTGGAATAGGGTGCTTGGGCTGCATCTGCTGACACTGATGTGGCGTGTGATGTTTTTTAGGGTGACACAACTACCAACATTTTGATCTCTAGTGCCTTTTTATCCTACCGCTGTCTTCAAGGATGGTGGCTGCGACAACAATAGAGAGCCTAAGATTTGGAGCTTTGATACCAACTTGAATAATGAGAGGGAATAAAGAAATATTTTAGTAAATATAATCATGCTAATTACATTCTCAACCTCTATTTGTGACAATCATATTCTCTTTAAAAAAGAAATATAAAAAAAGGAAGTGAAATCTGAATGAATATGTAGATTATAGAGATATTTTCCTAATTACTGGGAGATAGTAGGATATTTTTATCCTAATAATTCCCTATTTACAACACTATCTGTAGTTTTTCTGCTAATCATGATTGACTTGTATATTTACAACACCATCTATGTGTGAAAATATTAATTTGATTAGTCCAAGGTCTTATCTCATATTGACTTGTATATTAAGCTTGTGATTTTTATAACTACAATCTAATGAACTATTTTTCTGATTATAGATATGGCAGAGAGGATACACACTATCTGCTCTATATATATGATTTAATGAGGATCAAATTGTTTACATTGTCTAAGGAGTCTGAAGGTTGTGATAATCCTCTACTGGAGGTAAGTTGATACCAACCAACTATTTGACCATGTAATCTATCAATTAGTTTATTTGATTATTAGATGCTCCTTTTTCCCTTGGTCTATTTGGTCCAAACTATTTTAACTTTCAAGCTTACTTAAACTAACTAGTCATTATTTCAATCATAGATAGTTGAAAAGCAAGCATTAAAGGGGAATTATCCAAGCTAAACTAGTCAATATTTCAATCTTAGATAGTTGGAAAGAGAGCATTAAAAAGGAATAATCTGAATATTATTGCTTGGTTAGGAATACAGTCATGAATCTACTTATATAGGTTGTTGATATTCAATAATAGAACTCTGAGTAATTAAAGACACTCCATCTCTGTTCTAAATAAGTGCTAATTGGTAGAAAAATATCCGGTCGTAAATTAACTTCATATTTACAAGACTCTTGCTCGGTGAATGAATGTTCGTCATTCCCACCTTGCTAATCATTCAGTGGACAGACCTTAGTTAACATGACTGCCATTTGATGTCTAGTGGGAACATATACACTTCTTATCAACTAGTATTGTCAAAAAACAGCCATGGAGGTGCCATGGCGGGATTTGGTGGCAGATTTTTTGTTGGACAGTTGTTCCATTAGGTGTCGTAAAATAGTGGCTCAGAATGGCACTGGCAGAAATCATTATACCCCACGCACATAGTTGGAAAGAAGAAGAGGTAGCATTGGGTAGCATGACCCAACCTGACCTTAGGCATTTAAACCCTAGTTTTCTTCTCTAATGCTTTCCATTATGGGTTGACAAAATTGTAGTAGATAGTATCAAGTTTAAAACATTTGTCTAGCTTAAATTGTGAGTCATGTTAGTTAGGAAAACATATTCGTCTCTATTTGTCTAGTTCACTCAAATATTTGGTTTGTTAGCTTTGTTGATGACTACTTTGGGTGTTCTTGGATTTGGTTAATGAAGAATTGATCAAAAGTGTTTTCTATGATTGACACTTTTTCTAATGAAATCAAAAACACGATTTGATATATTCATTCATGTTTTACATAGTGACAAACTGTGTCCTCACTACTAAACAAAATGGAGTAGCCAACACAAAAAGAAACATCTTATTGAAACTACTTGATGCTTCTTCCTCACAATCATCTTCGTCTCTATTTTTGGGGGAATGCTATCCTAACATGTTAACATCAATTTGGTTCCCGTCTTTGTCTTTTCTCTCACTCCTCTGTATAAAGTCTTACTCTAAGTTCCTTTGCCATTTAGACGACCTGTGTCATGTTTTTGTATGACAAAGGAATTAGCATCAAATGTTACAAAACAATTTAAAGAGCTAGTTAATTGGTTTGAAGAGACTAAATTGTAAGGACAATTGGAATGTACAAGACAATTAAGATTGTATCCATGGGAATTTTTGGAAAATAGATAAATGAGAATGAAGATCTATTACTGGAAATATGACCAGGGACACCTGAGTCAAGTATCCATTGTTGAAAAACAGTTAGTGCCAAAGAAGATTCTACTTGATAGTTGAATTTTTTCAGATTTAAGCCTCAAATACACTTGGCACTCATCATCTGAAAATTTGGACAGTTCTTTGCATCTTGCTTTATTGCTTTTCCATGTGACAAGAGTCTCTCCCAAATACATGCAATAGCCTGAAATTGATGATAACTGCATAGTCAACATCTGTCTAAGGCTTTCATGGTCAAACTTCTACCTTTTTTAATGACAGGCCTCTCCATAATGTGAATTTCAAGTACTGGAGAGTTTTATCAACAGCTTGCCCAGTAGATTTGCCCTTTGGTTCATTATGAGTTGGCTTACAACACTTACAAATGCTAGCTCTGGTTGAGTCTCTGTCAAAATATCTCAATTTCCGTACCAATAGCTGATTTTGCAATCAATCTGACCCCTAACTAGTGCTAATTATAGTAGTATTCTTTCCAAAATTAATCACTTATTAACAACATAGATCTTTAATCAAAACGAAAAACAACACTACAGAATGGCTGACTTAATAAATCTTATCTTTCAGCCTTTTAACCAGAATTCCATTCACTTACAGGTTTACAAGCGCAGTTATGATATCTGCATGCAGTTATATGAGAAGGACCTGCTTACAGAAAACTCGTACCTTCATTTATATGGGTTTGTTACTTTTTCTCAATTGTCAATCTTTAATTACTTCAGCATTCCTTATTAGTAGCAAGTTTTTCAAACTACAATTCTGCCACTTCTATGTGAAGTGAATTTTTGAAGTATTTTTGTTGAATTTATTACTGTTTTCTATGAAGGTTGCGAGGGGCTGGTTTTAATGCTCAACAGCTTGCTGTTGTTTCAGTAAGTTTCTCTTTGATCTAGGGATATATAGTATTGAGTATATTGAGTATTGATCTAGAGAAAATTGAGTATCCTCCTATTTTTTGTAATTAATGTAATTAGCCTATGTACATATACTTCATGGTGTCATTCAAATACACTGTTTCAGCACAATATGACCCCTATTCTTCTGTCTTTACACAAACTAGAAATGTTAGCATGTTTTTCTCTTGAAAACGGTTTCTTCTGTTGATATTGTAAGACCCCTGAAATGTATGTTATATAAATATAGAACATGGTTGAAATGTAATGTTTTTATTTTATCATTATTCATGAATGGGAACCCAACTTTAGGGTTAGGGTTTAAGGGAGTTCCTTGACCCTTTGTATTCTGCCCCTTTGTACTCATACCGTAGTAAAATTGTAACGGTGTAAGAAAACATTCAGTATTTTACTTCATTAAATTTCTTCAAGTTGGTATCAAGAGCTAGAACATCTTCTCTAGTTCATCTTCATTGTCTGTCATCGCCACCATTGTCCTCCGTCGTTCTTCCAACGTTTGCCGTCGCCATTCGCCGTCGGTGGCGTATCTCCTCCGGCGAAGTCAGGGTAAGGTGCACCTTGAGGAGCGCAAGCCATCCTTGGTGCCCCCCGCCTCTGAATCCGCCACCACACATGTTGTCTTCTTCCAGCGTGCTTCATGAGCGTATTCTCCACGTGTCGCCTTTCCAATGCTGAAATGTACTATATTGCCATCGTTTGTCTTCCCGGAGCCTCCTGGATGTGTTTTTGTCCTTGTCCTTTTGATTCAGTGGTTGTAGCTTTCACCTAGGGTTTTCACTCAAGTTAGGGTTTTTTGGAATCCTAGGGTTTTCCTCTCAAGCTAAGGTTCTTTGGAATGGCTTCTACTATTGGAATGACTTCTCTCTACTTGCTACTCCTACCATTACAACTGCAAAATTGAACTGAAAAATTACTTATCTTGGTCCGCTTTTGTGGAGTTATGGTTTCTTGGTCAAGGATATCATAATCATCTTGAACAAGATGTCTCCCGTGTTTTAGATGAAGAAAAACCCTAGTGGCAAAAACTAGATTTTTAGTTATGTGCTATTTTATCGCAATTTGTTGAGCAAGAGGTCTTAGACATTTTGAGACCTTATTTCTTTAAGTCAATTAACAAGTTGTCGGTGAAAGAATGCTCTAAACTAATGTTGTCAAAATCGGGATCTAGATTGCAAACTCGCATGATCCTGCGAGTTTTGGCCCCCTAAGCGAGCTGATGCAGATGTCAGATTGGAAGCTTGCTGGATCGGAGTGATATTTTGAGTTTGATTGTCAGATCGAAGGATCGTTCCCGAGTCTATCTTGCATCGATCCTCCCTGTGCGATGTTTTAGTGTTCTGAGAGTTGTGATGGGGTGGCTAGGTCTGATGGCTTTCCCATCTAATATTAAAATGACCTGCTCCATGAGTTACTAAAGTTGATCTAGCCCAACTCAAAACTCAATGCTTTTTCCCCCTTTAAATAGGTCAACTTTTGCACCTCAATAGAAGACTTACCAATGAAAATACACACGAACTTCACTCACGTCACAGTTCGCGCAAAACAATTTTTGCTCTTGTCTCGTCACAGACGCACTCTGTCGCTGTCGCCTCCCTTGTCGATGTCGTCGCCGCCCTAGGTGTCATCTTCTGCACCCTCACATCATTTTTTTCTTCTACCACTGTTCTGCACACTGCTTTTCTGCTCCGTTTTTCCCCCTTGCATTGCTTGCATTTATTTCCTGTTTGAAGAAAAAAAAAGGCATCAAGTGGAAGAGGGAGTGGAGTTGGACTGAGGACAGATCCTGCATGGAGTCATTGTATTTTTGTTGATGGGAAAGCAAGAAACTTGAAATGTAAATATTGTGAGAAGGTATTGACGAGTGGAATTTATCGACTCAAGCATCATTTAGTAGGAACTTCAAAGGATGTTGGAGCATGTATTGTAATTTCAGAAAATGTTAAAAAATAATGTTGGGTGTGGTTTCTTTGTTGTAGCAAGCAAAATCTGATTAAAAGATCAATATTCAAAGAATTTGAAGGGAATGGTGGCATGAGTGAATCAAAATCTGCTAGAAAAAGACCAAGTGAAGAAGGTACTGATGAGTCATCAAATATTTTTAAAAGAAGGAATACTCAAACTACTATCAATTCCATCTTTAAAAAAAGTGAGAGAGAGGATGCCTGTCAAGAAATTGCTTTATTTTTCTACAACATGCAATTCCAATTAATGTGGCAAAGAGTGAAAAGTTTACGAGGATGCTTGAGTTGGTTGCAAAACATTTGGCTGGATTTTAGCCACCATCCTACGATGAGATCATGGTGACATAGGTTGAAAAGACTAATCTGATTTCGGAGGACCTATTGATGATTTGGAGGTTCGTCCAATTGTTGATAATGATGAAGGTCCTAAAGGAGAGAACATTGATGAAAATGAAGATGATGTGGAGGACAATGATGATTATCCTACTTTTTTGTATGAAAGCATTCCTTGGATAGTTTGTATTAAACATTGAACAATTTATTAGATGTTTTATGCTTGACCATACTTATGAAACTATTTTAATTGTTATGAACTCATTTTATGAATTATGTATGAGTTGGTTTTATCATTTATATTATTTTAAATGATGCACCTATTTACGAATATAATTTTTTTTCTACTCATAACTCTTACGAGTCAAATTACGATCCTTGAGTTACGAGTTTTCATTCCCCTTCCGATCCCCTCACAATCTTCAAGTTTGACAACATTGCTCTGAACTTTTGTCTGGCTTGACATCTCAATGAAATATGTTAAATAGTTAGTCATAATATCTAACAATATCTTATGTTGACCACATTTATGTGTATTATTTGCCATATATCCTTGTATTATTCTTCATTATAAAATATATTACCCTATGTGTATTTTACACAAGGGAGATTAACCCTATACCTAGTTTTCACTATATTCAACATGGTATCTAGAGCTTAGGTTATCTGGTTTTTTTTTTTTTTTTTTTTCGTCGTTGTTGCTGCTAGAGCCGCCACCGTAACCCGAGCTCTCGCAAACGCCATTGTCATTGGAGTTACAGTTCAGACCGATGACCACATCGTTCTGCTCGTCTTGGCTAGGCACCCAATGTGTCGTTCAAATTGCCGCAATCGGAGTCCTCACGCCCTCTCACTCGCTGTTTGAAGTTTCACCCAGCAACAGCTTTCCGCCGCCAGTGGCGATGCGTGATTGGCCTTCTCCGGTTGTAATCACCCTCCCTCTTTCTGGATATGACCTTGTTGATCTGATCAGAGCTCTTTGGTTTTTTTAGGGTTTTTCTCTCTTCCTCCATGGCTTTGTCCGTGGCCTCTTCCGATATTTCTTCTTCTACCACCAATTTGTGAATGTGCATTTGTCTATTAATAAGTTATATGACACTAATTATTCGATTTGGGCGTCAAACATTAAACTTTAGCTTAAGAGTTAGAGGTATGTTGATCATCTTACTCAGAGTGTGACTACTATTGTTGCTAGTGAAGTTTCCCGTGGGATGAATATTGATGCTTAGTTATGCATCATTCTCAAGTCTACCATTCAGTCTTCTTTAAAACATAGGTTTCGTGCCTACAAAACGTGTTTTGAAGTTTGGGAACAGGAAAAATTATTATACACCAATGGCACTCGACGTCTTTATGGTTTATGTCACGATCTTCTCACTGTTTTTTCTCCTTGAAGTGATGGCGCAATGGCTGAATATTTGGGTAAAATTCATGCTCTTCTTCATGACTTTAATTAGTTATTACCTACAGCCTCTACTCCTGCCTAAGAACTAGAGCAACGGTTAAAGTTCTTTATGTTGTTGGTATTACATGGACTTGTTGATGAATATTGCCATGTCCGCAATCAAGTTTTGGGTTCCCCTGTTGTGTCCAGTTTTACTTCAACTTGTTCCACCCTTTTGCATGTGCCAAGTAAACACATCATTGAGATACCTACTTTCGTTGATGATTCCTCTGCTTTGGCATCTTAACGTGATGATTGCAATCGCTCTTGCGAGCCAAGAAAAGGGCATCACAAGTGTGATCATTGTCACAAGCTAGGCTACAAGATTGATAGGTGTTATGGTCGTCCCCCTCAATCTGCCGTAGTTGTCCAAACTGATCCTTCCTCACAATCATCTACTGTGGATCCTACTTCATATGATATCGCAGGCAAATAATGCTATTTTTAATGAATTTCTCAAAATGGTACGAGGATTGTGAGTACTCTAGGACCAAACTTGGCACATATTATTTGTATGCTCCAGTTTCACTCTCAGGGGGAGTTTAAAAATAGGCATTATTTAAAGAACTGTTTTTGGTTGTACCTATCTGTACCTAGGGTCTAGAGGTGCCTTTATTTTTTCTATCCTTTGTCTTACTGTATCCCTTCAGATTGATCTAGCAGGTTCTATATATAAATGTAAGAACCTAAGAGAGTCTTGTACAAACTCTGAAATATATTCTCTTTTTATTTTTCTCAAGTACTTTGTGTAGTAATATTGTTTAAATGGAGCATATATTTCTTGAGCAGTCTTTGCCTTGTGAGTTAACTTTTATTAGGGTAAAGTTAGTTCCAAAGTCCAGATTCTAAGATATTGCTGCTTCTGTGTCAGATTACTGTATGAATCACAACCATTATATTTCATATGCACTGCATGTCTCACAGGGGCTCTGGGAATGGCGTGATGGTCTTGCACGTGCAGATGATGAGGGGCCTGGTTATGTATTGCCAAATAGAATTATTCTTGAAATTGGTAAATGAAATTTATGTAGACTTCTCTATTGTCTTCTGTTTAATAAGTAGTACTTTTGCACAGCAAACAACAATTCAGTTTTTGTTTTCCCATTTCAAAGCTAAGCAGATGCCTGTCATTATAAGCAATTTACGGAGAATAGTAGGAAGGTCAAAGCTCCCATATGTTGAGCGCAGCCTTGATGTTATTGTTAACATTGTCAGACATTCTATGCAAAACGCTGTTGCCTTTGAAGAGGCTGCACTACGTTTGAAGGAAGAACGTGCAGCAAGTGTAAGTAGTATGTTGATTGGTTGAAACCTTGCTGAATGATGCAAGAATTTTCTGTAGCATGTCTGGTTGGTAATTAATAGTGATTTGCATTGTTTTGAATAAATCTGAACGTTCTATTCTTGGTAATTTATCCTTTGCCCTTATTCTTAATTATTAAGTGATCAAGATGAACTGGAATAATGTGACTTGCCACATCAAGCTGTATGCTGCTGACTGTTATCTTACTGTAGCACAAAAATAGTACCAATAAGAAAATGTAAATTGTTAGACTCAGGAGATTGCATACACAAATAGGGATAATTTTATTGATAATAATTCTGAGCAAAACCAGAATTAACGAACAATTCCATAAATACAGGCCTAAGCCCTAACTGAGTTCTCTTAAGCACACTTTCAAATTCATAAACAACCTGCCTCATAACTGTCTGGCATAAAGATATCAATAACTGCCTCATAATTTAAACAGTAAAGACACTCTTCTGACATTAAATAATAATTGATTCATGTAGAAACAACCATCTATTGTCACATATGAAAGCAGAATTGCCTCGTACATATATTGTAGCCGCCTTCACCATCCTCAACCTATATAAGACACCCTAACTGTTTAGTGGCTTGCCAGCTTCCAAAGTAGTATTTTATGACTTTATTATTTGGTTTTAATTACTGGTTTTTTACATGTTGATAAATTGTATATGATCATGATACAGTTGTCAAATGTGGTACCCGTTAAGGATGTAACTGTACCTCAGACACCAAACTTAAAGGTTGGATGCGCAGCAACGGAAAGCATTGGAGTTGAAAATGACACCTGTATTGATATCTCGGAGAATTGTATGTTTTCTTCTGTCCTGGAGGAGGAATGTTTTCAGCATGAAGATAAAGATGGACAAGGAAAAGTTATATCGAATTGTCTCACTTCAGATTTTCTAAGTGCCAGTCCCACTATTCCAGAGAAGCCTCAAGATGCTGCAAACGTTATTGCACTCTCTACAGCTAAGGTTGTAAAAGAGAATATCCAACCTCTTCAATGCTATTCTAACATGGATAAAACTAAACTAAAGTGAAAAAGAGCTATTTCAATGTCTTTCCAATCAATCTAATCCTCGCTAATTGATCGACAGGGCAATGGAGAGGTGCTAAAACTGCCTACTGGAGCTATTGATGCGCCACTTCTGGGCTATTCAATGTCAGAATGGAAGGCCGGTCCTAATAAAAAGGTGAGCTTGTCACAAATATTTCAAAGGATATCTGTTACGATAAGGTTGTGATGCTTTTCCTTTTTGGCTGTAATTTTCAATTTTAGCATTCTTGAAAGTACTTATGTTTGAGAAATGATTATTATTACTACTACTATTTTTGAAAAACAACAAATAGCCAAGCCACGATTCTTTTTACTGCTAAATAAACTAATTTAAACGTGTACAGTGTATTTTGGTGAGCCTTATACTCAATTATTTAATGATGCATGCATGGTTACAGTACCTTCTAAATGTATATTTCGACCACTATTTCTGTACAACTTTTTTCAAGTCTGCTTTTTGGGTTGGTTCTCAGGTCAAGCTAGAACAGATTAAACCGTCGGACAATCTTCCATCCCTTTTTGCTTTGGACAATAGTAAGAAGTCAAAACTAGTTGTAGCATCTGAAAAATCAGACCCACAGAAGAAACCTGTTTCAGGTTCAGTTTCTTCCTCCTCCCCCGTTGGGGTTGTAACGGTAATGTCTGATTCAGACTCGGAGGATACACTGCAGCTAAAGAACTCCAACAACCACCCAGGAAAAAATTCTCTTGTGCCCAGGAAAAGAAGATAAAAGATGAGTCAAGGTCTCAGTCTGAATTGTTATGACATTGTTTTCAGAAACAACTTAACTAGAGAGGAGCTGGAGACAACGGAAGAAGAATCCAGTGGCTTTTTGGCAGCTTTCTTTTGATGTTGGAGTGGCAAGGAGACAAGTTTTTGTTTGAAAAGACAAAGAAAATGCATTTTGCCAGAGCCAACGTCACTCAGTAGCAAATTCAAAACTTCAACCCTAAAGCATGGGGAAGAAGCAGTGATTTTTTGACAAAGTAATTGCTGCAGGTAGATGTTGGGTCTTTTCAGCTTCTGGGATGGAAGGGCAGCATTTGGTTGCATCCTTATCTTCCATTTACAGAGAAAAACTAATGTTGCCATCATCAGTATCTTTGAATAGTAATTGAAAAATATGAAAAACAGATTATTTCGTTTTGCAGTTCAAATTTAGATAGATATAACATTTTCTTGTACAGAAAACAAGTTATTAAAATACAGACGCTTTTCATGTATTTTTGTTAACCAAAAGAAAATGTATTAAAACTTGAAGTTGCTTTCATAAAAGATGAATTAAAACTATTTTCACAAAAATAAATATAAATTTAATTTATAAGAATCGTCCGTATTGTAATCTTCTTTTGAACGCACTTCAAAATAGAATATAATTTATCATACTACTAATTGATATGTTCTGACAATAATAGAGTGAACTCTTATTATATGGCTATGTAAGTTTTGTAGAGAGGAAATTAAAAACAAAATCAGTTCTAAGCACTACAGTTAAATATTAGCATTAGCATACTAAACTTGTGTTTCAAATAATAAAAAAATATATATTAAAACGATATTGTTAGAAAATTGAAGTGTCTCGAAAATATAAAAAGGAAAATGATATACTGACCCCTTATTTTGACTCCACACTTGACTCCCTGACGTGACATGCACAGGTGGAATTTATTTTTGAAATTAAAAATAATTTTTTTGAAGCATTTTACAGAAGTGGCTTGTAGCGGAGGAGTTTAAGCGTTTCTATTTTCTCCTTCTCCCGCGCACTCAATCTTACCCATACTCTCTTGTCTCCGCACAGTCGCCGCACGAAATCTCTCTTCTCACCGGTAGGGTGTGCATTGTAGATGGCGAAGGGTTTATTGGTCAAAAGTTTTAACATTCTTTCCTTTCTCCCCTGCGCTCATTGGTATGAGTTCTGACTTCACCCCCTTTTATAGTCGCAGTTGTAGGTTCTATTTTCACCGGCTAGGGCAGCGGTTTTTGGAGTGGTTATTCTGGCGAAGGAAGATAACAAAATCTGTGTGGCGGCTAAACCTTGAAAGGGTTAGGGTTTGCGGACAGGGAGGGCGTTTGCTGTGGAGGAGTTCAACCGTTTGTCTTTTCTCCTTCTCCCGCGCACTCAGTCAAAAATCGTATTCTCTCCGCACAGTCGCCGTTTTTCTTCCCACCGGCAAGGTGTGCAGTGTAGACGGGAATGGTTTTTTGGTCGAAAATTTGATCTTTCTTTCGTTTCTCCCCCCCGTTAACTGGTATGAGTCCTCATTTCACCCCCTGTTGTGGTCGCAGTTGTAGGTTCTATTGTCACCGGCAACGGCAGCGGCTTTTGGAGTGAAAGGGAGTTCTGACGAAGCATCTCCTCCATTGTTCAGTTGTTAATTTTAATTTTCATGGCACTGTTGAAATGATCTACTACATCTATGATATTAAACTTCTTTTATCACTGTGATATCCATGTAACTATCAGTTTAACTTATTATATGATCATCTATGTACAATTAACTGTTGACCAGCGACAAAGTTTTGGCACACCTTCATAATTTCTGATCTATGAAAAAGGTTATAGTATGAAACTCACTTACAATCAATCACATAAATAGAGTAAAATTTAATGTAGGCTACTGCCCATGAT
>Ga0209589_1003483_pt1 | contig 27473 bp, 21 predicted proteins | sample CowpeawhiteBW_FD_187525 | JGI IMG/M metagenome (GOLD analysis project Ga0209589, IMG submission 187525) | Root nodule microbial communities of legume samples collected from California USA - Cow pea white BW (SPAdes) (version 2) | ecosystem: Host-associated > Plants > Roots > Nodule | place: USA...
CTGTCTTATATAAATGTTGTCTTTCTCAGGGAGGAATCCGAGGGCAAGTTGAAGGGAATTCTTGGTTACACCGAAGATGATGTGGTCTCCACCGACTTTGTGGGTGACAGCAGGTATAAATTATGCCGCAGTTGGGAAATTATTCATACCTGGTCGTTGTAGTGATGCCTAGGGTCCAAGTTTTTGTTGCATTTCATTTTCACATTATTCATTTATCTGTTATTGAACCCTTTTGTCCAATCGTTGTTTCAGATCAAGTATTTTTGATGCAAAGGCTGGAATTGCATTGAACGAAAATTTTGTGAAGCTCGTCTCGTGGTACGACAATGAGTGGGGATACAGGTAATCCACCTTAAACCTTTATTCTATATAATATAACAGTGTTGTAGTGCGCCAGGAAACAGATTTTTTGTTGAGTAATTATTTACCCAATAAATTAATGACGCGAATTATGTATGATTTATTATTATTAATTGAGCTAGATCTAATACCTGCTGAGTTCCGTGTCTTGCAGCTCACGTGTGATTGACCTGCTTGTTCACGTTGCCAAGACCTCTTTTTAAGCTGGTACTACACAGTACTACTTTATTTTTACGTTTAGCTGTGTTCAGTGATGTCTTTCTGGAGCAAAAGTGAGAGGTCTGAATAAATAGTCGGTTTGTGGAAGCAGTGGTATTTATGTACCCTGTGAGGAGGAGCATGAGCTCTTTTTGGACTTTTGGTATTTGTGTCTTGTGAAGGGGGATGGAGTTTTTGGATTTCTAGATAATTGCGAATGTACTTCGGCATTTTATGTACTTGCTAATGTACTTGTCTCTATTGATTGTTATAGTGGATATTTGACCCTCCATTTTTCGTTTGTGGTTCTCTCATTTGATCCTGCTTGGTTTGAATCATGGATTCGTGGCTGAAACGTTTTCTTGCGCATATCTTAATCTGTATAAATTGACGTTTTGGCTCTTGGTTCATATTGGGTGTACCCTGATTTTTATAACTTAATAGCGTGTTTCCGTTGAAACGAACAAAACTTTTTTGGAATGTATAGAGATACTTTGAATCAGTTCACGTATGTGAAGGTCTCCTACTCCATGTTGAAGAAGACGAGAAGAGAAGAAAGGGTTTAAATACGTGAGAAGAAATGCATAACAAGAACAAAGAAAAAAGGAAGTTACCATGATTTTGGATTTTATGTAGTAATTGCACACTTAAGTAAATTCAGTTATGATGTAGTTTTAATTAAAAGTTGATGCTGATTCATCTAATTTACGATGAATCGTAAGGTGCTTTTGTATTATACACAACAAACTTGATTTGCTGTTTCTATCGTTGGTAGGTTATCATGGTTTATGAATATGGAAAGACGTTATTACTCTTTTTATAAAATTTTACGTACCTAATCAAAGTCGAAGTTCAATAGTTTAATGCTCACATATTTTGTATAGAATCTGTTTTTGGTTTTTGTTCAAGAAGAACCCTCGTTATTAACACCAACAAGAAAAGTGGGAGGGCCTAAATAATAACCTTATTTTCACCCTATACAGTATGCAGTTATTATATTATAGGTTTCTGAAGGTATTTCTGAATCTTAAAAATATTTTCTGAAAAATTCAATTCAAAAAGTTTAAAACAAATAATCCAGAATATAAAAATATTATTCAGATTAAGTATTCTGAAAGAAATTTTTGAATTCAGAAATATCTTTCAAAATACTAAAATATGTAAAAGATATATTTCGGTATATTTTGAAAAATGTTTTTGGAAATATTCAATCCAAAATATATTTAAAAATTATTTTTGGAATTGGTGGAATCCGAAACTTTCTTTGATGTGATTTTTAATTTCTTGTTCTTCCTGGAATATGGGCGATGCTTCTTTTTGTGGATATGGAGACATGAATTCATGCACTATTTGCATAACATCATAGATTAGAAGAAAAGAAGAAAAATGTGTATAACAGGTGCTCAAATCTGTGCGTGGAAAAGTGAAGAAAAAGTTTGTGCGGTGCAGAAGTGTGGTGGTGAGTTGGTAGAAAACATGGTGAGAGATAGAAAGAGAATGAAGTGTTGGTATGATGGAGGTGCAACTTAGTTAGTGGAAAAAAAGGATGCAAAGGAGGTAGGTGCAGGGATGCTATAGTGGATATTTGACCCCCATTTTTCGATTCTGGTTCTCTCATTTCATCCTCCTCCTTGGTTTCGATCGTGGATTCGTGGCTGAAACATTTTTTTGCTCATATTTTAATATGTATAAATCCACGTTTTGGCTCTTACTTCATTCACATTGGGTCTACCCTGATTTTCAAGACTTAATATCGTGTTTGGTTACCAGTTGAAACCAACAAAACTTTTTTGGAATGTAGAGAGATACTTTGAATCAGGTCACATATTTGAAAGTCTCCCACTCACCATGTTCAAGAACACAAGAGACAGAACGGAGAAGAGAAAAAAAAATGGTTTAAATCCGTAAGCAAATAGATAATAAGAACAACAAAAGCAAAAAGAAAAAGTGACCATGATGTTATATAGTAATTGTCATTTACAGAAATTCCGTTATAATGTTGTAGCTTCAATTACAAGTTGACGTTGATTAACCTAACTTACGATGAATCGGAAGGTGCTTTTCTATTTTACACAACAAACTTAATTTGCCCTTTCTATTGCTGCTTGGTTATCATGGTTATCATGGCTTATGAATATGGAAAAGACATGTATTACTTTTATTATTAATAAAGTATTTTTTTAAAATTTCGTACTTAATCAAAGTCGAAGCTCACGTTTTATGGATAGAATCTTAATGTGTTTTTTTTTTTTTTTCATATAATCCAAGTGGGGAAAATAAGGTTATTATTTGGGCCCTCCCACCTTTTTTGTTGGTGTTAATAATGAGCATAAATACAAGTCAGGGCTAACGCTGGTAACATCAACTTACTCCAAATTCTCCATATATTCTTTGAGCTCGAAATTTCTTGCAGATTTTGTCATTTTGTCCAAAATACATTCAACTTTTTTTTAATAAGTTAATTAAAAATTAACTGTATAAATTGATTTTAGTTTATAAGAGAAATTTATTGGGATTAGTAACATTTTTATTCTCATTCTTGATTAAAAGAGAGATCAAACTGAAAAAAAATGATTAAAATAGCAAATAAGTTTTACTTTTTTTATAAGTATTTATATAGAAACTTGACTTATTGTCTTAATTGTTTCTGGTCAATTTTGTAGGCTGTTAATGAAGGGTCTGATGACCACTGTTCAATCCATAACTGGAGTTGTTACTCGCTGATATCTGTCTAATCATACTACTTGTTTGTTAAAGTTCTCATTGGATAAACTTGCTATTGTAATAAATTAAATTAAATTTATATATTTAACTTTTTATAAAAGTGTTTTCATCCAATTTATCCAAAAGATTAGATGAAAAAGTAATTTTGGTTTATGGGAAAAGTTCAATATATATTTTATTCTGTTCTCCACTCTTTTTTTAAGTGTTTATTGTAACATCCCAATTAAATAGTTAAAGCCCATTAACTAAAACGCCATATACATAATATTCAGAGGGTACGGAGATTTGGAATATGAAGTACTCCGTACCCCCAACATATCCATAAAACGTAAAAGAGGCCTCACACGGCCTAAAACAAAAAGCACTAGAGAACTAATAGCACGAGTCTTGTACAAATAAGAAAACATAGCAAAAATACAATCTTCAGCGGTGGGCCCCATAATGGGCCCAATACCCATCCAGTCCATCAAGCGGTACCATCCCTCTCATCATTACCACTGCCAGATGTTCTCCTATTTGCTCACATCAACAGGATTGATGATCATCGTAATAAGAGAAGAGCCACATACAAGACAATCCAAACAAGCAAATAGGGTAAGGTAGTGCAAAGAAACCTTATATCACAATAGTCAACATGCAAATCTTAGAGTCAAACATGGATAGCAGACATTCACACGTGGATTACCAAAATCATTTAAAAACCCCCAAGACCTGACCATTCGGATACGCATAATGAGGTACCACCACGTGGCCTTCGTGGAATTACGCCCTGGCCTTGAGGCACCACTACGACACGCGCGTGGAATTACGTCCTTATATTGAGGCACCACCAGGGACTCCTCTTACGAGGGTCCATGGGATTACGTCCATTTGAGGAGGCGCCACCAAGATTCTCTCACTACGAGAGTCATGGAATTACGCCCTACCCACACTTTATTCATGCTCCATCCAACCTCTCAAGTACAACAATTAGATCAAATAAGCAAACCACCCAACAGTAACCATTCAACAAAGCACCCAAACCTGCTCGCGATCTCGCTCAAGATAACAGATCTCACCCAAGCGAGAAGGACCCTCTCGCTCAGGCGAAACCCTTCTCGCCTAGGCGAGAGCGCGATAAGGAAAACAGTGGGTTCTGCGATGTCTCGCCTAGGCGAGTCCCATCTCGCCTAAGTGAGACTGCACCTCGCTCAAAAAGGAACCAGGTCGCCTGAGCGACCGTTCGCACAGAATTTTTTGGGTGAACCTGTGTTAGTCTCGCCTAGGCGAGGCATGCTCGCTTGGGCGAGAAAACCAGTGCCCGCCACTACTCATACACACAACAGACATGCAAACATCAAACCCAAAGGCCACAACGACATTTTCATCAAATCACAGAAGCATACCATCCACAGAATCATACAAATGTATTAGGGAAAATTAAAAATGACTAGACACACGGACCCTAGCTTTCCTTACCTGGAAATAGCTAGATGAAGGGTTCGACTCCAACAGCGGGGATGCAACAGCTCCCAGGACAGACGAATAAGCTGGAACGGAATAGCGGAGTGAGCTTTTAGAGTGGTCCACCACGAAACTCCAACTAGAAACCCTAGCTTACGAATGGAAAAGGAATGAGGAAGTGTAGGATACTTACACGAATCAAAGAGACGAGGCTGGGCTCACAGGATCGGGATCGGGGTTAAACCCTAGCAGAGCTTTTGGTTGCGAAAGGAGGGTTTGACGGCTGTGTAAAATCTGAAGAGTAGGGGAAAGAAGTGTGAGGACAGACTTAGGATCTCTTTTTTCCTTATTGGATCAGCCCTTAAGCCCAACCGTTTAGGGCAGTCCTTAAATTAAAGATAAAAAATAAAGTGGGTCTTACATTAATGTACATGTTCATCTACATAAGTCTAAATCAAGTTCCTCTTTCTGTTTGTATATAAGATTGGCCTAGCAAAAGAGAATGGAGATGAGGAAGAGCATGCTTCAGAATTACTGTAACTAAATATATTTTCATTGTTTTTCTTCCGTTGCCGTGAAAGTGTTTTTATACATTTTCTTACCCTTTATTCATGGGTTACATTACAACCTGTCAGTTTTACGTTAAAACCCTAACTATAACTGTCTTAAAAAAGTTATTACATGCTCCAAGATGTTATCCTCACAATCCATATTTTCTAAGCCTCAAATAACTGATATGAAGAATTGGATATTATCCAAAAAAAACACTTCAACGTTTCAAGCAGTAATATATAAGACAAACACTATAAATGTAATGTTTAACGAATAACTGTATTCCATAAAATATACTCAATTTATATAATTTTAATGGACCTTACCTAGATGTATTTAGATTAGTTTGGTGCAAGGTATCTATCTTAATATCTTATTAGTGCATACTTGACTCTGCGTATAAAATTAATTAGAATTGATTTTTTAGTATATGTGTTTTTAATTTTAAAAATTAATTAAAAATAAAATATTCACGTCAAATGAAAATCAATTAATTATTACTTTTACATTGAAAAATTAATTTACCGAACCAAACACACACTTAGTAATCTCGTTTACTTAGTTATTCCAAAATAATATTATTTCTTCCCCCATTGATCATATGTAGGTCATCACTTCACTAGTCATCTATTGATATTTTGTAGTCATTCCTTTTCCATTATAAAACTGTTGTCTTTGTTGAAAAGAAAAGTTGAAGGAGTTAATTGTTGGTTAGATTGAAGATGATGTGGTTTCCACCGACTTTGTTGGTGATAATAGGTAATAATAGGTGCAAATTGTGTTTCAGTTGAGAAGTTATTGAACCCCATGGTTCTATGGATGACATCCTCTACTTTTTCTTTTAAACAGTTAACAAAAGGTCTTGTGTGCATGTTGAGTCATATGATTTTGTATCAACCTTTCACCTTTTTCTTTTTCTTTCATTCTTCACATTCATCTTTAAACTTTTTCTTCTATCATTTAAATACACCCATATATTTGCAATTCTCAGTATTAGAAAATGTGTTGAAAATTTTATGGTAAGATAGAACGAAATTTAAATTTTATTTTTCAAAAGTTTTTTTGTGTAAATTAACACTGGATATAAATAAAAAATAGATGTTGGTTTGAATTTCTTTCTTCCGATTTTGTATTTTTTAATAATAATTAAACAATTAATGTTAGAAAATTGTGAGGAAACCAATGTGTCTTTGGTTTAAATGAAACATGGTTCCGCAATGTCAGAAGCTTGAATTTTATTGGGAATTAAAAAAAGGTGATTTAAAAAAAATCAAATTAAAAATTGTAAGTCAAATTTTCCATTAGTTTGGTGATAAATGGAACAAAATTGTTGTAATACAAGCCTATGTTGAAATCAAAATCTTGTCTTTGCAATATTGACCAACCAATATTGTTCTTTTATTAGGTGTGATTTATTAAATACATCATATATTTTATTAAATATAGCATACAACTTTTAGAGATTTATTTTGTGTAATATACTTTCATCAGTATTTTTCACCCCTTACATCATAGACTTTACTTTTGTCACCCAATCTTTTTTGGAACACGTGTTAACTACCTACCTAACCAACGCTTCAGAAGATACCTTCTTGTGTTTAATAAGGATCAAGATAAGAGAAAGTGACGAGTTTCAAAATATAATTCCCCATTTAATAAATGGGAGGGACAAAATGAAAATAGAAAAAATAAATAAATAGAAATATACATTGATACACAATTGTGTTTAATGAGAGATTTTGATGGAGATGTGAAAATGATCAAGGATAAAGATTTATTTAAAGAACTTGGAGGATCAATGATGAGGACTAGAGCAAGAAAAACAAATACAACAAGTGTTGTCCTTATTATTTGAATACAAACCCAAATTTTAAGGAGAAAAGACTAGGGATTTTAATTGCATCATGGTCCAAATAAGGACTAATATACCAATTTGATGCAGCTTCTTTTATTTAAATAAGGGTCAAAGTTTTTTAAAATTGACTAACTAAATTGTGTCTTGGCTTAACCAATGACTTTAGTTTTTTTTTTTCAAGTTAAATAAGGACCCATTTGCTAACTTAAGAACTAACCTTTCGAAGACCAACAGGACCTTGTAGATGACTTTTTATTGTTTTAATTTCAGTTACAATCAGAAATAAGTAGTGAATCATTATTAGCTTGAGTGAATCATTAATAACTTTAAGTGGGTTGTAATTCAAAAAAGTTGTGTCCTTTGTAATTCTGAAGGTTACTGATGCTATATAAGCTGAACCATTTTTATCAATAGAATTAAATTAAGTTTTGTTCAGAAATTCTATTTTCTATCTAATAGTGAGAGTGATTCTCCTAGTTCTTGAGTGATTCAAGAATCCTTGAATGCATCAAAGGATTTTTCCATCCTTTGTGTGTTGCCTCTTTTGGAAAGAGTGATTTTTTCCTTCCACTTTTAGATTCACCTCTTATTTCTTCTTCACCCAATTTTCAAAAAGAATACCCAATTCTGCCAAAAGAAAATATCTCGTGGTCATAACTGGTTTTAACCCTAAAGATCCTAAATCAGTCCTTGTACAATGGGATTCACATAAGATTTTAACAAAGTAATTTTAAAGAAAATATAATTTTTTTTTTATTATAGAATATGCTTGAATAGAGAATTTAAAAAAATGAGTTTTAAAAAAAGTTATAAATTATTTTTGTTGTTAAAATTATATAATTTTAAAATTAAAAAAATAAGCATTTGAAATTCCATTTATTCTCTTGGATGACATTTCTCTTTATTCTTTCCATATGCTTATTTTTTATTTTTTCTTTCTTCGCTCTTTTTGTTCTTCATGGTTATTTTTTCTTACAAATCTGGATTAATTTAGTTTCAAAATTACGAATCTAAGACCGATCTTAAAATAATTATCGAAAGGGTGAAATCCTGTTTTATTGGCATGACTTCATTTTGAAGAAGTTGTGAAATGTATACATAACTTCTTATCTTTTAAGATAAAGTTATGGAAGAATAGCACAACTTCTTTAACTATATCGAAATTATACTAGTCAAAAGATAATTTATGTGGAAGTTAAAATAATTAAGCTCAAGGCAAAGTTGTAATAGAATTAGACGACTTCACACAGAAATAAATCTCACTGAAGTCGTTATAGTGTTAGACGACTTCCACAGAAATAAATCTCACTGAAGTCGTTATAATATTAGACGACATCTGTTGAAAAAATTGTTAAATTGAAGTCATCCTAGTTGACAGATTATTACTGAAATCATGTTTGGAGTTGGCAACTTGAACATATGCAGTGAAGTTGTGCCATGACTTGCTATTTCTACCTCTTACTTTTTGTATAAAAGTGGTATTTCATCTTCACAACTTCTTTTACTACACTTTTATATTTTAATTTATACAAGTTGTTGTTTTAAGATACCACTTCTTCTTTCTTTTCTTTATTACTTACATCTTTTTAAATTTAAGTTTTATTTTTTTTAAATTTGTATATAAATATATAATTTAATTTTAAATTGTTTATTTATAATATAATTAATGGTTTTTCTATTTCTTTTTAATCTTTCTTAAATTCTTATATAATCACGTTTTTTATGCATTATTTATTTTGAAATATTTGTTTATAATAATTAATGAACTATGGGTAATATTTTTTATTTATTTTAGTTTTCAAATTTTATGTTTTTTTAACTTTATATGAAAAAATATTTTATTTTGAAATTTTAGATAATTTTATTATTAAAATTATATTTACAGAATTTATTTATTTAAATAAATAAACATTTATCTTTTTAACGTTAATTTACTAATCAAATATTAAGAAAACATTATTATATAAGTTTAATAATATATAAAACTATTCATCAAATTACTAAAAAATCTGAAATTAAAATTTGTTATTAATATTATATAATACTAGTGTAAACACATGTGCGATATTGTGTGCAGTGACGGAAGATAGTATTTACAGGGGAGTCACAGCTTTTCCAACTTTTTTTTTAATTTATTTTCTATATATTTAAAAAATAATATTTATATATTATTACTTTATTTATATTAATTAATTTTTATTTTATTTTTAAAAAAAATATTTAGATATTATTATTTTATTTATATTAATTTAGTTTGAATTTTTTTTTTAAATTTAAAAATCACGTTTTTTCTCTCTATTATAATTTCTTATACTTTTTTTATTTGATTTCTCTCTTCCTTGACTCCATCTCTTTCTCTTGTCTTATTTCAATCTCAATTTTCATCTTCAATTCTTTACTATTTTCAAAATCAAATTACACTACGGAAAAATTGAGGAGTTAAGGAACATTTTGGACCGAACAATTTCTTCTTTTGAATAAGTTCATTTTTTCCTTTTTTTTGAAGCAATATGTTTTCCCTCTTGTATGTGGCTTTTTTACGTTCTAGGCATATCTCTATCTGTTAGAGATCATAAAATCATACTTTAATTGTTGATCAAACTCTTCTTTATGTAAATAGAGCTATTTTACACTTTGAATTTGTATAAGGGAAGAACACGATTAGGAATCTACTTTAAGGTAAGGGAAGCTAATCATTTAGAAGTTATTAGTTTTCTTAAAATATTGAGTCTTGCTTTTAAGATAAGATTTAATTTTGGGTATTCATAAGTTTATCTTTTTGTAAATAACTGAGAGGTGACAAATTTATATTAGAAAAATTATGGTAAAGAGTAAAAGAATGGATTCTTTTTTCAAGAGGAAGGCTTGTGATGAAGATGGAAAAAAGACATTTACATCATCTAAAATTGAGAAACTTCATGAAAATCCAAATATTGAAGAAAACGAAAAACAACTCTCTAAGGTTCCTAAAGTTACATATAATGAATTTGAAAATGCAATACCCACCAAATCAACTGAAAGATCTTTTTTTTGCAATGAAAATAATCAAGAACAAGTTGAGATATAAGATGGAGGCTGAATTTTTAGCAAGTACTATGGTAATCTATATTGAAAGGGATATTACAACTAACTTCATTTCTGATTCAATTATTGAAGATCTTAAGTCATTGAAAGAGTGTAGAGGAGCACTCTGATTAAAGGTAACTTTTGATTTTTTTTAATATAATATTGTTGATGATAAACTTTATGTTACTCTTTCATATATGTTATTGTCATATTGTTTAGATTCTATTGTCATGAGCGTTTGTTCTGAATAAAACAAATGATGTAAAGAAATGATTTTTTTAATTAAAAAAAATAATTTATATATAACAAATATAATTTGGTCCCCCAAAATTTTTGTTCAAGTTCCGCCACTGGTTGTGTGTATGAATTTTTTTAAATATGCATATTATATTAATAGGTTGTAACACCCCATTTAATTAATAAACGTAATTAAAGGAAGTGTCACATCAAAATAATATAGTAGCGCTACCTTGAAGTTTAAACATAACTCCTTACAATATTTGGAAAATACTAGGAGAGACCAAGGCACACCACGATGCCAGGTACAAACGAAAACCAAAAACTTAATAGTAGATGATAGAGTATTAAAGAGTAAAGCAGTATATGGGCCATAACCCTAACGAAAAAGCCCAAATAAAACATGAAGTCCAGTCCAGGCAGACTATGCAGCAGAATCATCTTTTCCCTATTGACCTTGAGTGCCTCTCGCATATGCGCACATCAATAAATTGATGATCATCGCAAAAGGAGAAGAACCACATACAAGACCACCAAACAGGGTAAGCTAGAGTAGAAACAATTTATCAAGCAGTCACATGCTATTACACAATCCAAACAGTATTTATCAACCAATCATGTTATGACTTCTCAAGTAATACACTAGACTTAGACTCGACTCCTCCAGATTACATAAAATCTAGTCAGATTCAGCGGATGCTTGCACTTGTGGTGGATTATCCTGCTCACCCCCGAGCTAAGTGTTACAAGTGTTACAATGTTTCAATCCCCCCACAAGGTTAGCCCTTAATGAATTTCAGGTCTCCTACTACTCTCACCACAAGAGTCAGTCCGCTCTATGTGAGACTAACTGACTCCTTAGAGCGTCAGGATGTAACCTTACCTTGAATCCTTACCAAATTATATAGATGGGGCACCACCATGAACTCCCACTAACAGGGGTCATGGAATTACGTCCCGACCACTGAAGCACGATCCTGAAATCTCACCTAGAGATTTCAAGGAATTACGTACTGACCACATATTAAATATATTCAAGCAACCAAATAATATTAATCATGCGTTTAAAACCCCATGCCAACCTCTGTAGTCCATCCTCATTCACATTCCATGTTGAATCCATACCATCTCATTCTTCCCAATTCATGAATATAGAATTTCATGTCATACCAATACCATTTCCACTTTAATACTAACCATCTCATTCATTTTACATACTAAGATCCCATCAACATATTTATTCAATTCATAACTACATATATTCCATGCCTTTCTCATACTTCATACTTAAAATATATAATTCAATCAACCAAACAATCCATAACAACCAAGTGAAGAAAACAGCGAGGCCTACAACGAATCTCGCTCAAGCCAGAAGCCCTCGCTTAGGCGAGAGGAGTCCCCTCGCTCAAGCTATAGACCCTCGCTTAGGCGAGATCGCGATAGAGGCCCTGGAAGGTTTTTCGCACGCTCGCTTAGGCAAGCCCTCCTCGCTTGTGTGAGCCCACTCCTCGTCCAAAGGTGAGGTTCCTCGCCTGGGCTGCAACTGCAGCGACACACCTCGAGCTCCCACGCATTCTCGCTTAGGCGAGCATCTCTCGCCTGAGCGAGATAGTACCTCGCTCAAAACGAAAGCCCTCCGCCTGAGCGAGAGCTCGAGCGCGAGCTAAGGTTTGTTTATGCAAGTCTCGCTTAGGCGAGCCAGGGTTGCTTGGGCAAAAATGTCGGGTCTTGCCACTATTCTCCCTGCAACAGTCATACACTCATGCCCAAACAACAATACCATTCCATCCAAACGTTTACAGTAACACATCAACCACACAATCATGCAAACATTGACAAAAGAGCAAGAATCGAACTGACATGAAATTCCTAGCTTCCCTTACCTGGAAAGAGATACTAAGGGAGATCTTGGGCACAAACAGAGATGCACCACAGTTCCTAAGGCAGTTTAGTGAGCTGAAGACGAAGACAATGGAGCAAGGACAAATTACTATGGTTATCCCTAGTGAGAAACACTATGTTCAACTAGCAAACAAGGTGTATGGAGTGAAACAACTTACGCGGAGTGGAACATGCTTAAGCTTGCTTAACCAAGAGTTGGGACCAAACCCTAGCAGAGCTTTCCGTTGCAAAAAGGGGAGAGTTTAACGGCTGTGTTTTTTGTAAAGTGGAGTGAATGGATTAGAGTAGGGCAGATTAGGTCTGAATTTCCCATTGGGCCAGCCCTTAGGCCCAAAAGATTGGGGCAACCCTAAAAATAAAAGGGTAAGGTAGAAAGTGGGCCTTACATATAGGTGATGATATTCTAATCACTACAAGAAAATGTCTCATTAGTAACCAGTTTTAGTGAGCAAAAGTTGTTAGTCACTATAATGACCAATTTAGATACTAATTTATAAAATAAAAAATTATTGATTACTAAAATAACCACTATTATAAATAAAAAATTATAATTGATCATTAATTAATTAAAGACCAATTTAGTAACTAAGTCATTTTGGTAGCTAAAACCTAGGTAACTAATTTTTAGTGACAAATTTTCTTTGATAGCCAAAACCATAGTAGCTAACTTTACAAACCAATTTAGTGACTCAATTATAATTTTTTATTCATAATAGTAATTATTTTAGTGACCAATAATTTGTACTTTGTAAATTGGTATCTAAATTAGTCATTATAGTGACTACCAACTTTTGGTCACTAAAATTGGTTACTAATGAAACATTTTCTTGTAATGAATGTTATTAAGTTAATATACAAAATAAATTTATATGTATTAAGAACAAAGTGAAATGAATGGAAAAAAAGAGAAAATAATTGTTGATAAATAGGAAAAAAAATGGAAGAGAAGATAGACAGTTCCATAGAAAACAAGTAAAAGTAATGTTAATTTTTAAAAATTTAACAAATAATTATATTGTGAAGGATAAAATTGGAATTATGAAATGTGGAAATTAAATAAGAAATCTTTTTCATATGTAGTTATTGCGAAAAGAGGGAATCATTTTTATATATAATTATGCATATCAAAATTTTAGAAAAAGTAAGGAGGAAACAACTTCTATATAAAAAAATAAAAAAATAAAGTAATATAAGCATATTTTTATTTTAAATTGATTATAATATTTTAATTTAATTATTCTAATTTTTAAATAAGGCTTAAATATACATTTGGTCTATATTTTCGTCAATTTTATTCAATTTGGTCCCTATTTTTGTTTTGTAATCAATTTGGTCCTCATTTTTGTAAAATTAATTTGTCAACTCCCACAAACAGTTCCACATTGTCACTATGCTGTTAAAAATTTTAACATCATTTCCTAAAAGGACTTAATTGATCTCAATTTTACAAAAGTGAGGACAAAATTGACCTCAAAACCAAAATAGGGACCAAATTGAATAAATTTGATGAAAACAGAGACAAAATGTATATTTAAGTCTTTAAACAGCTACTTGCTTCATTGCTTTATAGAAGTTCTTATATAAATATGTTAGCAAAAAGGATGTCACCCTACCTTTATGGACACTTAAGCAAAAATACTACAAGATTAAGGGAAGCTCAAGATAAAGATATAGAGTATTTAGGGTGTCAAGTCACTCTGGATAAAGAGGAAGCATAAGAGGAATTATTAGCCAAATCATCTCTCTTCACAAATGAAATCATTTTTTCACGCACAAAATCAATTAAGATTAAAACATAATTAAATTATGTTTCTACAGTTATTCAAAAATAAAAATATCTTTTAAATTGAAAATGATTTTTAAATCAAGTATTCTCTCCCTATATCTTTTCCTAAAAACTATCTTTTCTGTATAGAATAAAAATTGATTTTCGAATTTATTTGATTTTATTTGAATCAATTAAATTATGTTTCTACAATGTTTTTTTTTTTAAAAATATCTTTTGAATTGAAACTGATTTTTAAGTCAAGTATTCTCTAACCATATCTTCTCCTAAAAATCACCTTTTTTTTTTGCAGAGAATAAAAATTGATTTCCGAATTTATTTGATTTTATTTTTGAATTAATTGAATTAATTTTGTTAAGAAAACTCAAGTAAAACTCTTTAAATAACCCAACTTGAGAAAGAGAAAAATACAACACACCACTATTGACTGGAAGCATGAAAATATTGATTAAGTTTTTGTCTCTATTATTCAAGTTGGTTGAGAAAATTCACTTGTGAAAGGAGCTGACTGTTGAGCATTCTGTCTTTGTACTCTTATTTCACCCTAAACCCTAAACCCTAAACACGAAATAAAGCTAAAATAAGCAGATATGAAGAAGATACAAAAACCCTAACTTCCCTTACCTTTTCAAAAGCTACTATGAGAGGTTTGGCATGAGTAGAAAAGACACCCAACTCTTAGAACATATTCGCGAACTGGTAACAATGGAATAGATTTAAAAAATGGGGTTACCCAAGTGAACCCTAGCTGGAAACAAGCCAACAAAGCTAGAAAAAGGAAAGTATCAGATGAGAAATAACTTACGCATAAGAGAAAAGGGTTTGAGCTAGCTTGACCAAGGTTGAGGCCAAACCCTAGCAGAGCACTACGCTCTCAGCTGAGGGAGGAAGGTGATGAGCAGTTTTCTGAAAAGTGCAGAATGGAAAACGAATGGTCAGCAAGGGGGGTCTTGGATACCCTATGGGCCGGCCCTTAGGCCCAACAGATTAGGGCAAGTCCTTTAAAATTTGGGGCAGTAAATAAATGAGCCTTACATTCTTCCCAAAAAAAAAAAATTTTGACCTCAAAAATGAAGACTCACCAGGAAAATAGATGTGGATAAGACTTCCTCATATCCTCCTCTAACTCCCAAGTAGAATCACCTGTCCGCCGATCCCAAATGAGTTTGACAAGACTGACTGGTTTTCCACGGCGTTCCTCAACTCGGCTATCCTCCAAAACAACGGGTGGTACTTCCATGGTGAGATCCTCCCTGATCTATACATCTTCGGCTTCCAACACATGGGATGGGTCAAAGATGTACTTCCTCAATTGTGAGACGTGAAACACTAGATGAAGATTTGCCCAACTAAGGAGGTAGGGATTTTTCATAGGCCAATAGCCGAATCCCCCTCGAGATCTAATATGGTCCAAGAAACTTAGGAGATAGCTTTCTTAAGTGGATAGCCCTTCCCACACCGGTGGTTCGGGTCACCCTCAAGAACATGTGATCTCTAGCCGCGAATTCCAAGGGTCTCCTCTTGCGGTCTGCGTAAGCCTTCTATCTACTCTAAGAGGCTTGCATCCTATCTCTCACCATTCTCACCTTCTCTGTAGTCTGTTCCAGTAGCTCTGGTCCAACCAATATTGCTTCCCCATCCTGATACCAACACAAAGGGGTCTTACATTTCCTACCATAAAGAGCTTCATATGGCACCATGCCAATGCTCGCATGGAAACTATTGTTGTACGTGAACTCTATTAAAGGCAAAACTTCATCCCAAGCACCCTGATGATCCAGCACACATGTCCTCAATAAGTCCTCGAGCGACTGGATCGTCCTCTCAAACTGACCATCGGCCTGGGGATGATATGCTGAACTCATGGTCAACCTGCTACCCAAAGCACTCTGTAGCATCTACCAAAACCTTGAAGTGAACCGCGGGTCTCTATCTGAAACTATGCTCGACGGTACCCCATGCAACCTCACTATTTCTTTAATGTTCAACTGGGCCAACTTGGCCATATACATCCTCAGATTCATTGCCAAGAAATGAGCATTCTTGGTCAATCAGTCCACTATAACCCAGATCGTATCATGACTTCTAAAGGTTCGTGGCAAATGGGTCACAAATTCCATAACTATCCTATCCCATTTCCACACGGGTATGTCCAACGACTGTAGAATTCAACCGGATCTCTGATGCTCTACCTTCGCCTTTTGACAAGTTAAATAGGCTGTCACAAATTGAGCCACATCCTTCTTCATACCCGGTCACCAGAAGGTTTCTTTGAGATCTTGATACATCTTAATCATGCCAGGATGCAAACTAAGACGACTTTTATGCCCTTCCTCAAAGATTAACCTTTTCACCTCAACATCATCTGGTACACATATCCTACCTTGGAATCTCAATACCCCTTCACCAACCAAGGCAAACTCATTCGCTTCATCTGATCCGAGCTGTTCTCTCACTGTTGTCAGACTAGCATCTGCCAACTGTCTTTCCTTGACTAAGTTTAGGAAGTCAGTAGATATAGTTAGAGTACTATATCTTATGAACTCAGATCCTAATTTCACTTGTAGCTTAATGTCCTTGAGTTTCTCTAGTAGTTCCACCTCTTTAATCATAAGGTGTGCAGTATCCACTGTCTTCCTACTCAAGGTATCTGCTACCACATTTGCCTTCCCCGGATGGTACAAAAGTTCAAACTAATAGTCCTTCAAGAACTCGATCCACCTCCTTTGTCTCATGTTCAACTCCTTCTAATCAAACAAATACTTGAGGCTCTCTTGGTCACTGAATACACGAAATTGAGCACCATAGAGGTAGTGCCTCCAAATCTTCAAGGCAAACACCACAGCTGCCAACTCCAGGTCATGAGTGGGGTAATTCTTCTCATGCACCTTAAGTTGTCTCGAAGCATAAGTCACCGTCTTCTTCTCCTGCATCAACACACAACCAATCACCAGATGAGAGGCATCACAGTAAACCTCAAAGGGTTTACCCACATAAGGGATGGCCAACACTGGAGTACTCGTCAACCTCTACTTAAGCTCTTGAAAGCTTTCCTCACACTTATCCGTCCAAGCAAATGGTTGGTCCTTCCGGGTAAGCTGTGTTAGAGGCGCCACTATCTTGGAGAATCCCTCTATGAACCTCCTATAGTAGCCAGTTAGACCCACAAAGCTTTTGATCTCTATTGTCGACCTGGGACTTTCCCATTTTATCACCGCTTCAACTTTTGTTGGATCCACCGCTATACCCTGGGTAGATATCACATTTCCAAGAACTGCACTTCTTCCATCCAGAACTCGTACTTGGACAATTTAGCATAAAACTGCTTCTCTCTTATAACTCTAAGCACCAACCTCAAATGTTTTGCATGTTCCTCTTGAGTCCTGGAGTAGATGAGTATGCCGTCTATGAAGACTACAACAAACTTATCCAAGAATGACCTAAAGATTCTGTTCATGTTGTCTATAAACACAACTGGAGCATTGGTCACGCCAAAAGGCATAACCACGTACTCGTAGTGCCCATATCTAGATCTAAAGGCTGTCTTCTGCACATCATCTGCCTTCACCAAGATCTGGTGATACCCCAACCGTAAATCAATCTTTGAGAACACTGACGCCCCATGAAACTGATCCATCAGATCATCTATCCTCGGGAGGAGGTATTTATTCTTGATAGTCATCTTGTTCAATTGCCTATAGTCCACACACAGACGTAAACTCCCATCTTTCTTCTTCAGCAACAACACTAGTGCTCCCCATGGTTAAGTACTGGGTCGAATGAATTGCTTCCCCAATAATTCCTCAATCTGACTCTTGAGTTCCACCAATTTCGCTGGGGCCATACGATACGGAGCTATCGACACTGGACCAGTCCCTAGTACCAAGTCAATAGAGAACTCCACTTCTCTACTAGGAGGCAACCCTGGTACTTCCTCCGGGAACACATCCTCAAATTCGTGTACTACTGGTATGACAAACGTCTTTTCCTCTTTCTCCATCTCTAGTTGTGTGAAGATAATGAAGCATTGCGTGCCATCTTGTATTTCCTTCATAACCCCTTGGGACGACAACAACTCAGGCTCCTCTAAGTTAGGGAACAATAGTCTCTTCCCCCGACAATCTATAAGAATGCGATTGGCAGAGATCCAATCCATCCCTAAGATCACCTCCAACTCTTGTAGAGGTAGGCATATTAGATTCACTTTGTATATGTGCCCCTCTACCTCCACCGGACACCTAGCACATAAGGACGACGTTCTGACCAAACCCGACGCCGGAATAGATACCACAAGGTCAGATTGTAGTTCACACACCGACAGACCCAACTTTTCCACACAAGTTTCTGACATAAAGGAGTGTGTCACTCCAGAATCATACAACACGCAACAGGATTTACCAACAATCATACAAGGTTACCTGAGCCTACTGCCTCTACTCCAGTCATGACGTATACCCATGCCTATGCCTGAACCTATATGGTCCTCCCACCCTCTACTATTGTGGGGGTTGGGTTTCCACCTCCACCCTCATCTTTTCCATGACCCCAGCCTTCTCCACCAAGGCTGCAAAATCCTTGATGGATAGCGGGGCCACCATCAAACGAATATCTCCACGGAGGTCATTCTCGAATTTCTTGCATCGTCACTCTTCATCCAGCGGCATGGTGTAGAAATGACTGAGGTGCTTGAAATTCTCTACATACTCAGCCACAGACTTGTTCCCTTGAGTTAATTGAAGGAACTCCACCTCCTTAGCATATTTGACGCTTTTGGGAAAGTACTCGGAGAGAAACTTCCTCCTAAAGACATCCCAAGTAACTGGCTCCCGCCTTTCCTCCATGATGGACTTCATGTTGATCCACTAATGTTCAGCCTCTCTCGTGAGCATGCACACTGCAAAGGCCAACCTACTCTCCTCGGGACACATCTTGGCATCACAAATTCTCTCAATGTCCTTCAACCACTAATCTGCGACATCTGAAATGGTCTTGCCATCAAACTTGACTGGATGATGCTTCAAAAAGTCTTCCAAACTCCATTCCCGATGGAGAAGTCGTGGTTCAGGACTGTGAACAAGGGTAGCGGTCTTGTTCTCCTCCAACTGTCGGAGGGCCTCCATATGCTGCCTATGGGCATCCTCAGCAGCCACCCTTGCAGCCTCCATCTGCTGCATCACCAATTGTTGCTGCTCTAAAGATGTTGTCTGGCGTTGCATCGACGCCTCATGTTGTTGCATCATGTTGGTACTTTGTTGAGTTAGGGCTGCCACCATAGCCTCTATCGCCCTTAAGATATCTGGTGCGTCGCCTTGGGAAGATTGAGGATTCCTACGCGGAGGTGCCATTTCACTGGGCACACAAGAAAACCATTAGTCAAACTTGATTAGATGAAAAACTTAGCTAGCAACACTAAAGACCCAACGAAAGCTAAGCAGGTACACTAAACCACAGACACTACAACTCAACATGCTATTCAAAGTCAAGAATACATAACAGACATCCAAACATGTTAAAACAAGCAAAGTTAAGACTTTAAGACTCGGCTATCCAGATACATATAATAAGGCACCACCACGAGACCTTTGTGAAATTATGTCCTAGTCATGAGGCACCACCACAAAACCTTCATGGAATTACGTCCTTACATGAGGCACTAGCATGAACTCTCACCACGAGGTTCATGGAATTAAGTCCATTAGATTAGGCATCACCATGAACTCTCCCTAGGAGCATCCATGGGATTACATCCATTGGATGAGGCACCACCATGAGCTCCCACTATAAGAGTCATGGAATTACGTCCTACCCATACCTTGTCAGTGTTTTACAAATCAATCATAAAGTTCCCATGCATACCAATATCACGTCAATTCATAAAAATAACCAACCATACAAACATATATCATACCAAGCTCATGCCAAACACATCAATTTCCAATCCATACAATCAGGTATTTCATGCATATTCACATACTTCATACTTTAAATAGGGTACTCTAACCAATCATACAACCAACACCAAAGAGAACATGAAAAAGGACAGAAGTTCCTGCACCAGTCTCGCTCAAGCTAGGGACCCTCGCTCAGACAAAAGGGGTCTTTCGCTCAAGCTGCAGGTCCTCGCTTAGGCGAGACTGCCAACAGAAAACACAACAGGGTTCGCGTGTTCTCGCTTGGGCGAGACCTCCTCGCCTGAGCGAGACCACCCCTCGCCCAAAGGTGAGGTCCCTCGCCTGAGCTACAACTACATTGAAACACCTCAGGCACCCACGCGTTCTCGCTTAGGCGAGCCTCTCTCGCCTGAGCGAGATGACCCCTCGGTCAAACGAAAGCTATCCGCTTGAGCAAGAGCTCGAGCAGAAAATCTTGGGCGAGTTGTTGTTAATCTCGCCCGGGTGAGGCACACTCGCTTGGGCGAGAAAACCAATACCCACCACTGTTCTTGCGTGCAACAATCAAGTATTTGCAAACCACACTCATTTATTCATAATCCAAACAATCACAACAGGTCCCAAGCATATCAAACACGAAATAAAGGTAAAATAAGCGGAAGAAGATACAAAAACCCTAACTTCTCTTACCTTTTCGAAAGCTACTGTGAGGGGTTTGGCATGAGTAAAAAAGACACCCAGCTCTGAGAACAAATTCGCGAGCTGGAAACAGTGGAATAAATTTAAAAGGGGGTTACCCAAGTGAACCCTAGCTGGAAACAAACCAACAAAGCTAGAAAAAGGAAAGTATTGGATGAGAAATAACTTGCAGAAGAGAAAATGGTTTGAGCTAGCTTGACCAAGGTTGAGGCCAAACCCTAGCAGAGCATTACGTTTTCAACTGGGGGAGGAAGGTGAAAAGCAGTTTTCTGAAAAGTGCGAAATGGAAAACGAATGATCAACAAAAGGGGTCTTAGATACCCTATGGGCCAACCCATAGGCCCAACAGATTAGGGCAAGTCCTTTAAAATTTGGGGCAGAAAATAAATGATCCTTACAAGAAGGACTAAATCCACGTATTTCTAAAGATGAATGACTAAATTAGTATAAAGTTTTGAAGAGGGACTAATTCCAAAATTCACTGAAACTTGAGGGACAAAAACGTATTCAATCCTTTAAAAAACTTGTGGTTAAGTCGATTATTAGTTCCACGAAATTTAATTGTGTAATTAATATTAATTGAAGATTGAAGTCATAGTTAACTCTCACAACTTCAATATTTACGTAGATTTCATTGTGTCGTTCCACGATTTTACATTCCCAGGTCAAAAGTCGTATCATAGAATATCGATTTCTTCACAATGAAGTTGCCAAGGAGGCATGATTGTGCCTAGTAGGCATGACTTATCCTTACAAGATTTTTGTTTTTAAAGAAAAAGGTGAACCTACATCCGTTATTTTGAAAGCTTATGAACACATATTGGTAAAAAAAACATCTTCATGGTTTCCTAACTTTTTATTTCTAGTTGCCTCTTTTCTTCTGGTTGTCACATCCTCCTCTCATTTTTTTAATCTTTCCATTAATGTAAAAGGTATTGATAAGTACAATTTTAAATTATTAAAAATTTTATACTAGTTTTTAACTAATACATTTTTAATATTCGCTAATATTTATTTTATAAAGTTTAATATTAAAATTTAAATTACTCGATTATCTTATTTGATTGGTTTAAGAAAAGAGATAGTTTGATCTTATAGTTTGCTTATATTTATTCTATATAAGTTCTCTTTAGAGTCATTCTTTTTTATTTTTTACAATTCGACTCACAGGTTTGTGCTATATTGGGTTTAAAAAAATTCAATTTTTTAAATGTGTGTTAAATTAAACATGACTTACTTAATCTGTAGACTAAATATGTTTTAAGCCAAGTTGAAAGTGTGCTCTGTTAAAATAGACATCGCTTATATTCACAAACAAGAAGGGGGTGTGTGAATTGATTGTTTCAAAAATTATCCCTTTTTACTTTCAAAAACTTTATTCAAGATTTTCTTTAATCGATTAATAAAGCATAAGTAAGATGCGTAATTTTATGAAGCCTTTACAATAATCAATGTATGCAAAGATAATGAAGGAAGAGATAAAAGAAAACAAATTTTATATTGGTTCGATTCTTGAAGAATCCACATCCAATTTCTAGCAACCTTAACTAGAAATTCACTAATCAATTAAAAGTTACGTTTACAAGATTCACCTATGTAAAACATACATTCTAGACAACTAAGAAGTTGAAATACACTTTCAAGAATTTCAATTAAAAGTAATGCTACACACAATTACTTTGATCTTTCAAGATTTTACATGTTCATCGTAAGCCAAGCAAGAAAAGCCATTAACCAATCAATCCCGTATAAATCTTGATGAAGAAGTTGATTAACATGATAATATTAATTTTTACCATTATTTCAGTCCTATTTTATTAATAAAATCAACTCTTCCATAGTTTTTAACCTACTTAATCCTCAATTTTTCTTGTTTTTGTAAATAAATACATTTTGAATTACATTGATCTAATTTTCCCACTAATCCCCATTTTTTGTGTGTAATTGTGGATAGGAAGCTTTGTTCCAAAACCCAGACAAGTGAGTGACCTTGAGTAGCAAGAAGAAGATAAGAAATGTGAAAAATATGGAGGAAACATCCATCGTCAGGCAACACAATATTATCAGGGTAGATTTTGTAACATCCCATTTAATAAATAAACTTAATTAAATGAAACATCACGAAGAATAATATAAAGAGCAAAGTCATGGAGTATATGTGTCACTCCTTACAGTTATCCAAAAGTTACTAGGAAAGAAACCAAGGCACACCACGATGCCTTTAACAAAACGGAATAAAAGTTTAACAGTATCCAAAATATATGCTTAAGGAGCAAGAGAATTACATAGGCCACAATCCTAAAAGAAAACTCGGAGTAAGGGGATCCGACCCAAGATAAGCCACGCAATAGAGTTTCCATCACCCTGATGACCACGAGGAGTTCCCACATCTGCTCACATCAACAAATTGATGATCATCGCAAAAGGAGAAAACCACACACAAAACACACAAACAGACAAAAATGGTAAGCTAAAGTAAAAAGGTTTTATCATACGATCGAGCATACAATTTAAAAGTCAAGAATTCATAAATCAACGAAGCATGTGATAACAACCAAGCAAGACTCTAAGACTCAATTATCCGGATACATATAATTAGTCAGATTCACTGGATGCTTGCACTTGTGGTGCCCTCTACTACTCTGTAGAGCCATTGCCAATGGGTTTCACCCGACCACGCACAAGGTTAGCCTTTAAACATCTAAGGCTATTATCCTGCCAAAGACTAAGGCTCCTACTAGTCTCACCACTCGAGTCAGTACGCTCTACATGAGACTAACTGACTCTTCAGAGTTTTAGGATGCAATCCTTACTTGAATCCTTACTCAATTATATACTGAGGCACCACCATGAAACCTTATTAATAGGTTCGTGGAATTACATCCTAACCACGAGGCACCACCATGAGCGCTCACTAAGAGGGTCATGAAATTACGTCCTAACCATGAGGCACCACCATGAGCTCTCACCAAGAGGGTCATGAAATTACGTCCTAACCATGAGGCACCACCATGAGATCTCACCAAGAGATTCATGGAATTACTTCCTAAACCACACCAAAATCATGTCTCACCAACCAAGCATAAAGTTATCATGCATACTAATCTCATGCCAATATTTATAACCAACCATCCAATCATGTTCCATACAAAAGATCATACCAATCTCATCAATTCCAACCCATACAATCAAATATTACAAACATATTCACATACTTCATACTTTAAATAGGGTACTCCAACCAATCATACAACCAACAATCAAAAATGTGGACAAGAATGGCCATAGAGCAAATTCCTGCACCAGTCTCGCTCAAGCCATGGACCTTCGCTCAAGCGAAAGAGGTCTTTCACTCAAGCTACAGGCCCTCGCTTAGGCAAGACTACCAAGAGAGAGACCTGCAGGTTTCACGAGTTCTCGCTTGGGCAAGCCCTCCTCGCCTGAGCGAGACTACTCTTCGCTCAAAGGTGAGGTCTCTCGCCTGAACTACTAACGAAGCGAGACACAACAGGATCCCACGAGTTCTCACTTAAAACGAAAGTTCTCCGCCTAAGCGAGAGCTCGAGTAGGAACCAGAGTAAGGTTCTGTTATTCTCGACTAGGCGAGACAAGCTCGCTTGGGCAAAAATACAAGATCTCACCACTGTTCTAACATGCATCAACGAATAGTTCATACCAAACAACCTTTCAAAGCATTCCATACAACCACAGTAGCACACAAGCCATATAAACACGAGGCAAAGCTGAAAATATGCAGATTTATAGAAAATACGAAAAAACCTAGCTTCCCTTACCTGGAAAATGCTAGCCAAAGACACAGACACCTAAGCCAACAAGCACTACAACTCCAAGAGCATATTCGAAAACTGGAAAATAGCGGAATAGATTTAAAGTGAGTGACCTTGAGTAGCAAGAAGAAGATAAAAAATGTGAAAATATGGAAGAAACATCCACCGCCAGGCGACACAATATTATCTGGGTAAATGTAGCCACTGAACTATCATGTATTTGTGAATGTTTTGAATATATACATGCTTCTTCCATTAATTGCTAGTATCTTTTTTTCTTTACTTAATGCTTGCTTTTTTTTAACCATTCATTATATGATATTTGGGTCATTAGGTATTGGGAAATATCTTTTGAAACCTAGACTTGGAACAAGATACCTAATGGAACTTATGTGTAGGAATAAATTGACCCATTAGTTGTCTTAAACCCTAGTTCATAAAATGGGTTCTCTTATTTGGGGATTCAAGGAATTGATTCTCAATAAGAAAACCTAGGCTTATTCAACTAAGGGATTAGGATTTGAGAAGACTTATGGGTTGACATTAGCAATTTAATGGAGGAGAGTTTGAGTGTTTTATATGCTTGAGAGTAAAGTCGGTGAAATCTAACTCCAACAATATCAATCCATTGCATTTCTTGTCTTTTCTATTCTCTAAGAGTTTCAAATATCCAAAATCACCTTAATCTTTTATGCAAAATTTACTTTCTTACACAAAAACTCAAATTATGGATTCATTCTTTAGTTTAAATTAATTATTAATTGCGTGATTAGTTAGTATTACATGAGTCTCTTGGGAAACGATATCCTGATCTTACCGATTACTACTTGCGCAACTTGGTACGCTTGCAAGAGCCATAACAAGTTTTTGGCGTCGTTGCAGGGGACTCGTGTCTAATACTAGACTATTGTGTGATTTTTAACTTATTTAGACTCCATTCTTTTATTCATATTTTACTTTTTTTAGTTCAATTAGATACACAAATTATGTGGGCTAACTTGTAGTTTGAACTTGTTGTTGTTCTCTAGTGTATGCAAGGTAAAATCAGTAAAAGAAAGATTGTGTCTTTAGAACCACTCCTTACTGATCATGAGATAGAGAAAATTTCCTACAAAAATAATAGTGCCACAAGGAGACGACGAGCTCTAGCACAACAAGCTGCCCTTCATCTTTCTTCTTCAAACAATCTTCATACTACTTCTGTGAGTCTTGACTCATCTCCAGAGGAAGAAATGGCTGAAAATCCATACAGTTTAGAAGATTATGTAGTGTTCACAGGCCCTATCAACTTCAATAGTATTGCTCGGCCAACAATTAATGCCACTAATATGGAGATCAAGCCAACTCTTATTCATCTAGTCTAGAGTAATCAATTCAATGGACTATCCGAGGAAAATCCATACAAACATTTAGCAACATTCTTAGAGATATGCAACATGGTGAAGATCCATCAAGTATCCAATGAAGCCATACACCCAAGTCTTTTTCCTTTCTCATTGGCAGGAAATGCTAAAGCTTGGCTAAACCCCTTCCATGAGAATAGTCTAAATGACTAGGATGATGTGGTGGCCAAATTCTTGAGTAAATACTTCCCATAAATGCTAAAGCTTGGCTAAACCCCTTCCATGAGAATAGCCTAAATGACTGGGATGATGTGGTGGCCAAATTCTTGAGTAAATACTTCCCATAGTCCAAAGTCAACAAGGGAAAGTAAGAAATACCTGCATTCTAGTAAGATATGGATGAGTCCTTAGGTCATGCATGGGATAGGTTTAAAGAACTATTCAAGAAAATTCTCATTCATGGGTTTGATTAATGTACACGGATTATTATTTTTCTTGGCATGGCTTAGATCCTAAACAAACCTTATGTTGGATGCTTCAGTTGGAGGAAATATCAAATGGAAGACACCAGAGGAAGCCTATGACTTGGTAGAGAACATGGTGTAACACCCTAGATGGATATTACTTGATAAAATAAAATTTTATTGAAATTCAAGATAGTAAATAAGATTCCCAAACGCGGGAAAATTTAAAACTTTATCGCTGTAGTTATATTACGCTGTAACATCATTATTACAAGCTCATAGTAGAGAAAAGCTTCATAAAGTTTATTACAATGTTTGAAATTAAAATACAAAGTAAATCATCCCCTAGTTTGCCTCGCTTAGTCCCTACGCATCAGCACGCTCACCTAGATTCACATCTGCTTCCACGTGACAAGTCATGTGATCATCGCCAAATACAAACAGAAAGGGTGAGCTGAGAAAGAAAAATAATACAATCGATGAAATAATAAGAATTAACCCTCACCTAATCTATCTTAGCCAATTTTAGTTTATTGACTACTTTATAACATCATACCCCAATCTCATAACCTTTATGAGAAAGATCCATTCACAACCTTGGTCCTTAGGGATTATCATGCTCCAACGAACCTGCCCTCTCATAGTCCAACATGCGTGAACACCTACTATGAACCTCCCCGCTCACAGTAGCCTCAAGTGTGAGCACGGAACATACAAACCTCCCCGCTCGTACCCCCACACAAGAGTACAACAAATACGGACCTCCCTGCCCGCATCAATCATGCATATCAAATCTTCGTTACAAACCTCCTCGCTCATAACTAATCTAGCATGTCCTTGACCAAGCCATCAAACCCATCCATGCAAATCCATCTGCAATGGATCCTTGCCCCTACACTATCACCTGGCGCTAGCTAAGCGCCGCCAAGCGAAATTATACTCTGAACCGCCTAACGATCTTAACATGCCATCGAGCGCCACAAGTTCCAGGATTCAAAATTTATGATTATTCTATCACGAAATAAATAAAGAAAAGAACAGATTACAAAACTAAGCCACATTAAAATACACTAAGTATTTTAATATCAGGAATATATATATATATATATATATATATATATATATATATATATTATTATATATATTTATATCTTTTTTATTT
>Ga0209589_1003485_pt1 | contig 27468 bp, 15 predicted proteins | sample CowpeawhiteBW_FD_187525 | JGI IMG/M metagenome (GOLD analysis project Ga0209589, IMG submission 187525) | Root nodule microbial communities of legume samples collected from California USA - Cow pea white BW (SPAdes) (version 2) | ecosystem: Host-associated > Plants > Roots > Nodule | place: USA...
TATATTTAATTTTATATTTTATTATTTATTATTGTACTTTATAAAATAAATAAAAAATAATTAATTTAATTTTTATTAATTTTGAATATAATATTATTTAATTTAAAAAATATAAATAATTTAAAATATTTAAAAAAATTAAATGTAAAATAATGAAAAAAAAAATAAAAAAAATTGGGGAGGGGGGGTTGTGGCACCCGCCTGCCCCTTGTATGCTCCGCCACTGTCTTGGTGATTATTATCTTGCCTATGTGTTATATTATCTTACTATGTCACATGTCTTAGGTGATTATTATCTTAGCATATCTCATGTATATCTTAGATGATTATTATCTTACTATGTCACATGTCTTAGGTGATTATTATCTTAGCATATCTCATGTATATTTTAGATGATTATTATCTTGTCATGTTACATGTATGTCTTAGGTGTTATTATTTTGTCATGTCACACGGTTAAGTTGTCACCACATATTATTTTATTATTTTATAATTTTATAATTTTGTATGAATAAATTTGGTATGGAAGAAGGAGTGTAATGAGTTAGCTAATTTTGAATGGTAAGAATATTAAATTAAAACCTAATGAATGTAATAGGGTGGGTAGGAGCTTTTCACTTATAGGATTAACACATGCAAACCCAATTTATTAAATTTTCATATGGCCAAGATTTTTGTAATAGAAATGCATGAGCTATAGTAGCCAAAGTTAACCTATTTATTAGGTTTCAATTTCACCTTTTAGAATAAAATATTAATTTATAATCTAAAATGTAAGATGTTCGATTTTACTCGGTCAGAAAATAAGAAAATATAAAATTATAAAATTATAAAATAACATATAACGACAATACTACTAAATTACATAAAAGATAATAACATTTAACAATCACATCTTTATTGAAAGCTTCAAAATTTATAAGATGTTTAAAACGTAATTAAACCTTAAATTTAATATGTATTTTCTGAAAAAAATATTTTATAATAAAACTTTGTTAAAACGTGTCATAGTTTTGTTAAATGTGCAATTATCAATTACTTAAAAAAACAAACTAGCTTTATATTTTATTTCATGTATAGTTAGGTGGGTAAATATCTGGTACACATATTGAATAAGTGTGTACACCAGTTCCTAATAAAAATAAATGAAGTATTACATAAAATTTAGTGTTGAAACGTTATATAAGGAAATATAAAAATAAGATTTATTTTAATAATTTACTTAGATATGCTCTTTCTAAACAAATCTGAAACTCATTCTTTCAAGTGCGGAAAGCCATCTTTCTGCTCCATAGTTGGTTTGACTCATAGCATCTGCGAGATCCTCTATCGAATTTTCTATCTTCTTGTCCACTTCCACATGCTCCACCCAACAAACCTATCGTAATTAAACTCAATATCAACAAAAAATTTCTATTATAATTAACTTTCATATTGTTGTTATCCAAGTTCAACAATGGTAGCTTAAATCAGACTATGTGACTATCTTTAGGCTTTTCTTTTTTATACGAACACCTCCAAGGTTACGAGGAAGTTGGAAAGATTTGAATTTCTAAATGACGTGAGACTATTAAAAATATCAGTAGGATTAAGATATTTGTTTGAGTCTACAAAGGTGGAATCCATGTTCCTTAATCATTTTGAGCAAAAATAAAAGCAAAGTTTAATGGATAATAATATTTTGAATACTAAATTTTGACAACTTTCTCTTAAATATGAGTGGTTTTGGAATAAAGAAGAGAAAATGAAAAAATGAAAACCAATTGTCAAAATTTAATAGAAAAAAATCATTTTCCAAGTTTAATAGAACTATGAACTTACCCAGCAGAATCCCTGATTAATTTCTCGAATGAGGCAGCCAGAAGGTCGTCTCCAAAGACAAGTATGAACACTGGTTTTGTATTTCGAGGAATTAATTGACACATCCCCTATCACCCATGCACCATCTTCAAATTGTCTACAACAACGAACCAAGAGGAATTCTGGAGTTGGAACCGAAGGAGAAACAATGTGCATTTCTGCACTAATCTATACAAACACTCCTTACTCATCAAATACTGATTGCAGCAAAAGAATTGTTATTGAGCAGGTTTTCAGGAAAACATACCAACATCAAAGCTCCATTTCGATCTCTTGACAAACTGCTGAGTGTTTGTGCTTTCTTAACAATTGTCGGAAACAGATCAGACCATTTGCCCTAGAAGGATTAGAGAATATATATGTGGTTAATACATGGAATCTGATTGTGAAACCTGCACAAAAATTTGATAGAATATTAAGAATGGTGTTAGAAGAGGAAACCGTATCCAAAAACATGTCAACAAGTTGTTCAACGTTCATGTTCACTAATCTTGAATCTCTTGAGCACTCTACCCTTGCATTAGGTCCTGTTAAGCAATATCTCTTATCGAGTATCCTCTGATAGGAATCATGTTGAAAAATGAACTTCCCCTCATTCACATCCTTCAACCAGAATGGCTCGTCCGTAGTACAAAGCTTCTTTAACTCCTCCACAGCATTGTTTGCGATCTGCTTCGTAAGTGCACTTTCCAAATCCGTTGTTTCATTTGCTATAGATTTGAATACGATATCGTTGTTCAAGATTTGAATCACCGCATCCAATTCTTGATCAAGATCAATGGGCCTGTTATCCTGAAGGTGTGGGGCAGGATTGTTTATAGCTTGATGATGCCCTTGAATGAGTTGATTCTGAGAATGAATTTCTGAGAAAGCTTCATCTGGACATTCCCTGAACATTCCAACCCACATTGAACTCTTATCGATATAATTGTGATGTTATTTTAAATTTCCTAGAAGATTATGCAATGTAACACATTCAAAGGAAATATTGAATCAAATTTAAAACTTTAATAAATGCATCTTTATAGGGTTATTTTTTAAGAGATTTTAATCAAGAAATTGCAGGATTTTCACTGTTTGGCAGAGCTACACATCTTTCATGCAATAATTATTAATTATACAACTATTTAAGCATACAACCTATTGTAAACTTCAACATAAAAATTACCAACAGCGTGGTAACTTGAAACTAACAAGAATGAAAAAGGAAAATTCATCATTAATAAATCAATATGAACAAGAGGCGACAGCAGTCCAAAAATTATTCAAAATGAACAACAAGCATCACAACAATATATATAAGTTGATTTAGTGATAAAGTTAAAATGTAAGGTGAAAAAGGTTGTGGGTTTAATTTCCTAAAGATATAAGGTTGGTCTGATAAAACTGAGAAAAAAGATGAGAGGTTATGAGCGATTACTGATATCTAACATTACTTATAAATTACTAATAAAGTGAAAAAAAAATCACAATCAAATGAGATTCAGAATGATCTTACGGGTTTTGATGCTGAGCATGGCTTGACCCACTCAAGTTTGATTGAGACATTCTTTGAACTTTCAAATTTCAAGAGAAAGCCATTTTTTTTTCACTCCTGATGAGTGTGAGAATAAGTAAAGTGTTGTTAGAACGTTGATATAAGCCAATTCATATAGGTTTGGAGGGTTTTGAAAAATACAAATTGGTCTCCATAAGAAACCAAAAATGAAAAGGCATTAATCCTGTTAATTTCTGGGCAAATTAAGGATTTCTATTTTATGGGAGTTTTGCAAATCACTGAAAAGGTAGAACTATGGTAAATAAAACAAATTATTGAATGTGTACCATATTTGAGAAAGCTAATTTAGAAAATATAATTTTGTTTTCGATGGTTTTTAAACTTGGTGCAAAAAAAAGAAAAGAATCTACAAATGGAATTGTATTAGTTGAATTGGGAAACGAAAAAGAAAACAAAAGAAAGTTAAAATTTCATTTCTGCTGCTTCGTTCAACGGGAATCAACTGGGTTTTGATAAGATATAATCTTTATCCGTCCGCCACATTTTCAGTGTTACAATTTTATCAAAGTCAAAGTTACGTTTTGTTAGGAGTATAAACTGATTCTGTTTGGTCTGTTACTGTTTTCGCTTATATTAAGGCTTTCTGGTTGTATCTCATATAATAATAATAATAATAATAATCTTTTACCTTTACAGTAATTAATAACTTCTTCACTTTTTGTTAAGTACATAATCAACATCTTTTATATACCTAAAAGAATACATTTATAATCTTCAAACTGTCGATATAAAATCCACAATATACAATTATGCATGCCATTGAATTCAATTAGATTAAAATTAAATCTAACTTTATATATATATATATATATATATATATATATATATATATATATATATATATATATATATATATTGGCCTAGCTTAGGAGGCTTGTAGGGGATAGGAATGTCAAAAAAATCCGTACTCACGGGTATCTGCGGATAAAACCCACAACGGGTAGGAAATTGATATTGTAAATGGATACCCGCGGGTAACGGATACGAGTATTTTTAATACCCGCATATTAACGGGGCGGGTACGGGTATCATAGTATCTGTATCTATGGATACTCGTACCCACTATACTCTAATTTAAATTAAAAAAAAAACATGTATTGTATTTTTTGATCAATTAGTTTTAAAAAAAATCATTTCTTTGTAAACTGTCATACAATACTATTTAAATGAGTTATTTGGACTTTGTTTAAAATGTATGAATGTTATGTATTGTATTTTATTTGAATTTATGATTAAAATATGTTGTTAAATATTTATTTTTATTTTTTTTTGTAAATACTTGTGGGTATCCGTGGATATTAAAAAGTTATGCGAGTACCCACATAACGGATACCCGACAAATATGAGTATGGGGTGGATATTTATTCAGTAGATGGGGTACGGGGGAGCTACTACTTGTATTCTACTCGTCTCGTTGATATCCCTAGTAGAGACCATTGCCCCCACCCCAAATTTTTTAATTTTTTTAAAAGATATTTTTAAAATAATTTTTTTAAAATTTTTAGATTGAGTTTTATTTCTTTTATAAAATATAATATTTAATGTTAATAAATAATAAAATAAAAATTAAATATAATAAAAAATAACAAAATTTACTAAAATTTTTTTTCTCTCTTATCCTAAGTTTTTTACTCATTGTATTCATTTATTACTCTTGCATATATTTTATTTTTTATTTTAAAAAAGAAATAGAAAGTTAGACACAAGTTCACTCTCCTCGCTCTCATTTCTCATTCGTTCTATTATAAGATAAAAAAAACTTAACTCTCTTTTGTCTTTGGATAGGGAAATATTAGTTTGATATTTATTTATTTTTTTCATTTTATGAGTTTTTTGTATATGTTTTTTTTATGAATATAGAAATAAAAGTTATGTACTATATGTTTTTTCTTAACCATTTTTTAAATGTGACTTAATTATCATAATTTTTTTTTAATAATTACGTCTCTCAATTTTTGATTAGATTTTGATAAATTATTTTTTAGTCTTAATTTTTTTTTAAATAGGTATATTGATGAAGAATCAAATAATAAATTTATTTTTTGGAGTGATAAAAGTAAATATACCCATGAAGATTAAAACATACAAATTTACTTATTGACCTATTTTCAAGCATGATACTAAGGATTCAATTGTTGAATTAGAAGACCCATTCCTTAATATTCAAAGAATTATAAGTAGGAAGTTTCATATTAATTCTTTGAAATTAAAGGTGGAAAGTTTCATATTAATTATTTGAAGCTTAATCTAAGAAAACATTCTTAGGTATGAAAATATCTTGTGAAAGAGATGAAATTAAAAAAAAAAACTTATTGTAAATGAATTTCATATCAAATACAACTTAAAAAATATTATTTTTCTAAGGAAAAACATACAGGATTTCAATACTAAATTATATATACTTTTGTTATATTAGTGACAATAATTAAATATATAAAATTTAAGTATATTATTTTGGTCCCTTCAAAAGTTTTGATTAAGATCCGTCAAAATATATATATATATATATATATATATATATATATATATATATATATATATATTTGTTCCTTTGTATGCACAATTTATTCTTAACTTAGTCTCTAGCAATCTTTTTATATTGTCTCATCACTTCTTTATGAATATAAATATTCTATACATATGATGCATTTTTAATTTGTTTTTTTGCACATATAACATCCTTATCACGTATAACCAAATTAATAGTGTAATATATTTTAGAAATATTTTAATATAATTTAAAAAAATAAATAATTAAAATAAAAAACTTACTGTTACTGAAGTTTTTATAGACCTTTAATTTATTGGTTAATGGTTTTTATGGCTAACGGCTATATTCTTATTACTATTTACTTTTTTGTCTCCATTTTTTACCTATAAATACCACCTAGGTGCATGGGGAAAGACACAACAACAAAGACAACAAACATTAGAGTTTTCTCTGAAATATTCTTCTTTTCTTCTCTATATTAGTTTTAAGACAATGGTGTTCATAAGGTTCGGAGATCCTTCGCTGCACTCAGTAGGGACGTTTTCTCTCTAAGGATAGCGCTACGTGTGCCTTAACCTAGGATATTTCTACTCCTTACCTTTAATCTATTATTTATTATTGTTAAAATAATTGTTGATCTCTGATTAATATTCATTGTTTTATATATTGTTTTAGTATTATTATTGATTTAATAATTATTATTATATCATTTTATATTTTTATTATTATTAGTATTATTCGAGTAATTTTTTCTAATAATATATATACATTAATAACAAAAGTTATAAAAAAATAGTTAGTTTTTATATAGAACTTTAAGTATTTTACAAAAGTATATGTTGTTTGAATAAAAAATTTATAAATATTTACTAGAATAATTTGACTTTCAAGAATAAAGTTTATAGTTCTTCATCATAATATGGTCCTCTCTCATAAAGAGAAAGAATTTTAAAAATAAAAATTGAAAATTTTTCTTCTCTTAAATCTATGTCTCTTCTCCTTATAATGTTTTTTAACTTATTTAGTTGAAATTGACTATCTTCATCCGAAGTGATTTGACTTAAGTAATTGATATTGATAGCTTAATATATTTAGGGTTCATTTAATATTAAAGTTTCCTCTTATATTTTAGCTACAATTTTTATATTTTTTTGTCAATAACTAATGTTACTTAAATTTTCTTTTAAACTTTTTGATGATGTTACTTTTGAAACATTAGTTTTTTATACATAAATTTTATATAAATGTCATAAGATATTATTTTTAATTGATCTTTCTTAAAAATATTTTTGACTTAATTATTCCTTTCATCCCTATTTTGATCGAAAAATTACGAATAGATCCCCATTTTTATTTTTGTTTCAATCAAATTTAAATTTTTGAAAAATTGACTCAATTAGATCCATTTCACACCATACAAACGGTGTTAAAGACATGTCACATGTCAATTCATAATTTTTTTTTTTATTTTCTTAATTTATTTTTCACAACAAAAAATTGTTGTCCATGTGTCACCTAACACGTGACAGTGTCACCTAACACGTGACAGTGTCACGTGATAGGACAATACCAAGTATCATTATTTTATATTCAATTCAATTTCTATATATGTTTGTTTGATTCAATTTAATCCCATTTTTTTTAAATGGAACAATATTGTCCTCCAAATTGGGACCAAATTTATTATTTGTACAAATGTTATATGGATATTTATATTAAAATTGACTTTTATTAAATATTTTTGAAATTATTTTTAAATCAACTCTAATAATATTCTTGGATTCTATTTAAATTAATTAGTTTTAATCTTATAAAAAATATGAATTAATAATATTGTAGTTTTAAATACCTATGTTTATTGTAAATGAAACTTAAATTTATTTAATAAATATAATAACATTTATATGATATATAAAGTATTGTCTGACTTAAAATAAAAATTAAATAAAGAATAAATATTTGTTTGACTTAAAAATGTAAAACTCTAGCAAATGGTGATTTAGAAGTACAAGTGGTTTAAAGATAATGAGACTAAATTATTTTAATATTAAAATTTTTTAGTATAAATAGAATGATTATAAACGAGGGTTTAATTATTTTAAAACACACACTCTCTTTAGATACCATCTTGCTAGAGTTTTTTGACTTTTCTTTTAAGTGTTCTCCTCCTCTAATCGCCTAATTGAAATCTGAGACCGTATGAGTGATCCTCGCGACAAACTTTTCAATTTGGACCGATTAGTTTCTTTGTCACGTAAGTTAAGTTTCAGCCGTTTTTCTTAGTATTTTCTTTTTGTTTTTTGTTGCATGTGAGGATTTTTCTTCTTGCATGTGAGATTTTCATCTTCTATATGAGTCTTTGTTGATCATTCGTCATAATAGTATGTCCTGATTGTTCTTGTGATGTCTCTAAATGTAGATAGCACATGCTATAAAGTTAGGAGAGTTTGGTTTCTTAGAGTTGCTTGGGTATGTTGAGCCTCTTTGTCAAGTAAGGGAAGCTAGTTTTCTATTGAATTGATCATCTTGATAGTTAATTGTGATGTGGTTTGTTGAATTAATGAGTTGTATGTTTAATTGTTTGATCTGATTATGTTGAATTGATGAGTTGTATGTTCAACTGTTTGATGTGGTTTGTTGAATTGATGAGTTGTAGGTTGAACTATTTGATTTTGATATGTGTTTGGTCTTGACTTGGAAAAATGTTTGGATCTGTGTCTTGAGTGATTGGGTATCAATTTTGAACTCTCTAAAAACCATTTGGAATCAAAAACACTAAAAGGAAAAGTGTCCAATTAGTCAAGTACACATGATCAATACCAACGTATTTCCAATCAAGACAACACATCACATCAAAGTATCAATAAGAGTTTCCCCCAAAAAATTAAACACAAACGACTAAAGGTTTAAAGACCTCCAACATACCAGCAAATTACCTTCACACTAACATCTACTTTTGTATCCCTAATTGTCTTTCCTTCACCAACAACAATCACCTCATTCCTTTGAGGCTTCGTTTGAGTAGTTGAGGGAGAAAAATTCCACCTTTAGTGTTCTCCTCTGCTTCCTCAACTTTTATCGATACTTTGTCATCTAAAGGCTTAATTATAACAAAGCATTGAATTATCAAACCACAAATATAGTAAACAAAAATTGTCTAAATATATTAATTCTACATTCGAAATAAAGAATTTAAAAACTTACTATAACAATCTCGTTTATCTCACCTTTAAAAATTTAGTACATTAAAAATAAAGTAATTCATCTTTTTTCAGATACAAAAGTAAGAGTTAGAACAAAATATATAGATACCTTATGGGCCACAACAAAGACAACTTTGACAACTAAACCCCAAAAGGACCTTTGGGAGATTCCCGATTCGACCAAAGGCCTTTAATCTTAAATTTTAGAACATCATAAAAAAATTCATGAAAAATGATCGAAATCAAACTTTAAAAAAGGAAATAACAAAAATTAAACCTTCTAAACAGCGAAAACAAAGAGACCTTAAAAAAAAATTTGGGTTAAAGAATACGTAAAAGCAGATGCTCACCAAATAAGAAGTAGAAGAAGACCCTTTTGATTAAGGAAACTTGTAGGGCCTGTTCTCTTGGGTGGATTAAATTGTTCACAGGAATAACCGAGCGCGGATTGATGAATATAGTTGTGTTCCATTGCATTGATTTGGATAGATAAGTGATGGTGGATTTGAGGGATCCACAATTTTTTTCATCCACTATAAAAGGAGAAGATTAGCGAGTATTATGAGCACATTACCATATTACCCTCGGTTTTCATTTCACACGCAGTACAATATTTGATTGGTGTTGCGAGGTGGTGGCGTGAGTGGTGTTGGAGGTGGAGTGGCGCACCAGTGTGTTGGGGTGGTGATAGATGGCACTGGCAGGTGAGGGGTGGTGAGCGAGGCACCGGTGTCATTGTTGCATGAGGTTGGGATGGCACCGGTGTGGGCACCGGTGTTGTGAGTGGTGTTGTAGGGGGCGTGGCAGGTGTTGGGGTGGTGAGTGGATGGCACAGGCAGGTGAGGGTGGTGAGCGAGGCACTGGTGTCTTCCAGTGGTGGTGAGGTGTTGTGTTGTTGCATGAGGTTGGGATGGCACCGGTGTGGGCACCAGTGTTGTGCTGAGTGAGAGAGAGATGGCACCGGTTACGTAACCGATGCGTTGTTTTCAAAGGGGGCGACACCGGTTACGACACCGGTGTTGTTGGTTTTCTTTTTTTTTTACCTTTTTCTTGACTTCTTTTAATTTTTTTTTTAATTTTTTTAACTTTTTTTTAATATTATTTAACTTTAGTTTAAAATTTAATTATATAATTTTTAAAAAAAATTTAATTGTATAATTTTTTTTTACATTTATAAAAATTTAATTTTTTTTATTTTAAAATTTTATATAATTTTAATATTTTTTTTAATTCGTATTAATTAATTATAATTATTTTTATAACATTAAATTACAAAATCATTCTCTTTTTTACACAAGGGTATTATGGTAACTTAATAAATATATCTATGTTAACATATAATTTTATCTATCACATCAATTAAATCTTTCACTAACTTTCACAAAAATTATCTCCAAATCCACTCACTTTACCCTCTAAATCCACTCAAAAAAACACAAATATCCATCCACCTAAATCTACACAAATCCATCTTCACACTCTCCCCATATCCATCTACACAAAGGAACACACCCGTAGAGAGGGAAACATAGTTTGGTTAAAAAAAATGTAGCAGAAGAAGCTTTGATAAAGAAGAAGGAGAGCTGCAACTACTAATTTTGAACAATACCTTATGCTTAATTTGATATTAACCGAATAAAAAGCAAAAAAAAAAATCTTTGATAAAAAAATGCATTTTGAATTTTGAATCCTCAAAACTTCTTTACTTGCATAGTGTTGGCGTCATGGAGATAGAAAAAGTACATTCAGAAACACTGGAAGATAATAGCCTCGAAAAAGTCATGGGTTCAAAGATTCTTGATGTATATAATAGTAAATTAAACTAGAGGAACCAAAAGAAGGATAATAGAAACCTGAAACATTATGTACACAGGAAAACAAGTTTTTTTTCACTTCTAGGCAAATTCATCTATGTTATTACGAAAATAGGCAAATTTTTAAAAAATTACGAAAATAGGCAAATCGTGCAGCTCCCACACGTTTTCTAAAAGAGAAATCGTACACCCCTTCACGTTTTTCCCTTGAATCAATGGTCAAATTGTCAAATTAAGAAATCGTGTAGGGACCACACGTTTTTAAGTATGAAATCGTGCAGGGGGTTAACGATTTCTATTGTAATCGATTACAAAATATTCATAATCGATTACAGAATTGATCAAGGGAGTGCAAAATTTAAAAGGGAAAAAAGTGTGGGGTGAGGACGTTTTCTTTATTAGAAAACGTATGGGGTGTGACAATTTCTCCCATTTCTAGTTGCACCCCATTTTCCCTTCCAAAAGTCATCCAGCAACTTCATTTGTGGTACGTGAATGACACGTTTGCACTATTGGTTAAGCTATGCAAGTCCTAACCTTAGAAGGGACCCTCAAACCAAGCATAAGGCTTCCGGACAACCATCCACTACAAGATACATAACGAAATGGATTAATCAATTTCGTTATCCGGATTTGATTAATCAATTTTGTTATCTGGATACAAATCCATATTTTCTTTATCCGAATACAAATCTGGATTTGATTAATCAATTTCGTTATCCGGATACAAATTCGAATTTGATTAATCAATTTCGTTATCCGGATACAAATCTGAATTTTCGTTATCCGGATTTGATTAATCAATTTCGTTATCCAGATATAAATCTGGATTTGATTAATCAATTTTGTTATCCGGATACAAATCTGGATTTTCGTTATCCGGATTTGATTAATCAATTTCGTTATCCGGATACAAATCCGGATTTGATTAATCCATTTCATTATGTATCTTGTAGTGGATGGTTGTCCGGAAGCCTTATGCTTGGTTTGAGGCTCCCTTCTAAGGTTAGGACTTGCATAACTTAACCAATAGTGCACACGTGTCATTCACGTACCACAAATGAAGTTGCTGGATGACTTTTGGAAGGGAAAATGGGGTGCAACTAGAAATGGGAGAAATTGTCACACCCCATACGTTTTCTAATAAAGAAAACGTCCTCACCCCACACTTTTTTCCCTTTTAAAATTTGCACTCCCTTGATCAATTCTGTAATCGATTACGAATATTTTGTAATCGATTACAATAGAAATCGTTAATCCCTGCACGATTTCATACTTAAAAACGTGTGGCCCCTACATGATTTCTTAATTTGACAATTTGACCGCTGATTCAAGGAAAAAACGTGAAGGGGTGCACGATTTCTCTTTTAGAAAATGTGTGGGGGCTGCACGATTTGCCTATTTTCGTAATTTTTTAAAAATTTGCCTATTTTCGTAATAACAGAGATGAATTTGCCTAGAAGTGAAAAGAAACCCAGGAAAACACAAAGGAAACCCGGATTCCAAAAACGTTACCAGGTTCATTACAACATATACAGGTTCTTCAATCCAACCATTAAATGCATAGCTTCGTCTAGCCAAAAATCAAACTAAAATAAATTGTGCATTTTTGACTAACTTAGACACGTCCATCATCATGTTCTCTAAAAAATAGTGTTCGCGCCATTCTTAAGAATTGATTTTGGAAGACAAATACCAAAATACCTAAAACAGTGATGGAGGGTAAGATAGAAAAATCTAAATCTTGACAAAGCATAATGGAGGGTAAGATCCTCAATTAAGCAAAAAATAGTTAAATGACAGAAAAACCACCAAAGAGGACATGTGTCGATTATTCACATATGGTTATTTGGGTCATTTACTTAGCTGAAAATTTGTTCGAGAATCATGATATTTTGATCCATATTTTTTAACTCACTTTTAACCCACCATTCCAATCACCCTTAGATCATAACATCACACCACTAAAAAAAATCAAAATAGATAATTGAAGAGTGATTGGGGTGATGAGTTAAAAATGAGTCAAAATATCATTATCCTTTGTTCAAATAGTTTATTAAATTATACGTTTAACCTAAAAATATTACACCATAAAATGTGTTCCACAAATTTTCCATAGTTGCTATTCTGTTTTATACGCCAACTACAAGAAAACTCTTAAATATATTTAGAGACCAATTTTAATATTTTACTAATCAAAAATATGTTTAGAGATCAATGTCATAATTAGAGACCAATTTAAAAATAAATTCATTTAGTAACCAAAATTTTGGTAGCTAAATGATTGCCTTATACCCTTTTCTTTATATACAGTAACATCTTGATAAAAATATTGGAAGAGCCAAAATAATATACTCAAAATGTATATATATTTAATTATTATCACTAATATAAATATAATAAAAATACGTATAATTTAGTATTGAAATTATATGGCTTTATATATAATTATGGAACCCAATAGTTATTTTTTATAGATGAAACACGCGAAAATATGTAGTTATTAGAAATTAAATTTAAAAGCTAGGACTTGTACAAATCATTTGAAGAAAGTCACAATTTTAATAGGCCGTAAGTAAAATTTAGATGTGTCTACTTCATCTATTGGAGTTATGATTATATTGGTGTTACATAGCTCTCAACATAAATAGTATTTTTTTTTTTTCACAATTACAAAAGTTAGAACCACAAAAGTTAAGATAACTTAAAATCTTATTCTCATTCTTGTTGCAAGACTTTCATTAGCCTTCCTTTTTTCATACATATTTTTTATATTGAGATCTTGAGAAGTAAAGAATAATAATAAATCCTTTGTAGTTGGGTCTTCTTCAGCTATTACTTTTGTTTGCAACCGAGCATACACTTTGAAGTTTTAAGACGCATTAAATACTCTTGATTTATTATTGAATGCGTGTGATTTTTCTAACAGGGTTTGACATAGCTGACTCACTCCACATTGCTGACATTTTACATTCTCTTGAAAACTTGTTCACATAAAGCAACTTTTGGCATATTCTTTAAAAGATTTTAATGTTGAAGAAATGTTACGAGATCTTCTTGAAAGAATGAAGAAACATATAATCCTTGCAAGCATTAAATAAACATTACCGAGAACTTCAGTTAGGCAGGAACAATAAAAATTGTCTTTTCAGAAATTAGTTATATTAATCTTACGACATTGATTTATAGTTACAAACAAAACAACGTAAGGAAATGTTGAACTCAAATACAACTAACGACACTTTAGAACATAAACAAAAACTCAATGTGTTTCCTTCATTCCAAAAACAATGTACATCTTGAAAAGATATTACTTTGAATCGGAACAATTCAAAGCATCTTTAATATTCTCTATTGTTGAGGTGACAAGTGCATTAACATTACTTACAAATTCGATGTCTACCATGCTCATTCTACATGGACTAGAAGCCAAAATTTGAAACATTAGAGTGACCAACGAACCTCCTGATTTTCCTACTTCTGCAGATTGTCCTTCAGGAACATCTGGTTTTCCATTCCTGGATATGGTGAAGCCGGAGGGAAGAATCGGAAACAGTGACGTCTCTTCTCCGTTCATGACGTAGTTCAATGCCTTCATATCAAAAGGAGCGTATACCATCATACATCCCAAAGCATCTACATAACTTTCTTGGAGAATCACTATATTGTTCTCTTTAGGGATGAAAGGCTGCATATCAACAATTCAAAATCAATTTTCATGATACCTCTGTAAAACAAACCCTTAGAGATCATTGAATATGGCATGAAAAATAACATGTACGTACCCGCATGATTGAAACACAGTTTCCAGGATTACTACCTGTTGTGATGCGTTGAATCTCGTGCCCTGCGTTTCCAGAGCATAGAACATCCCACTACAACGAAGATAATTAACATGGAAGCATTGATGATTTTGCGATGCAAAGATAACAAAATTTAGCATCAAATAACAGAATAGATGGTTTATAAGTTTAGGGTTTGAACCTTGGCTCGTTTCCTGTCATCTATCAAGTAGTCAAAAATATCTTGTGGAGTGATAGGAAGCCAAAACGACGTAGCTGCACTGAGAATCATGCCTTTAGGCTCACCTGGGCCGCTCATGTTCACTCGAACAGCAACTCTAATGCCGCCATTGTTCATCCTGGTTAGGTGTGGGAAGCTTGTGTTATCTTGCGTGCACAAACTCTCACAGTAAGATTTCACCATACGACGAGTCAGGCGCAATATATTCCTTCTCGAGTCAGGTGACCTAATCACTGAGAAAAACCAATGGCATAGACTTCAGATATGAACAGATGATAACAGATCAAAGAGAAGTAGGGTTTGGAGCCAACCTCCTCCAACGTCACAACTAGGAATGGTTTCAGCTGAGGCACTTGCAAGCCTCTCACACATTCTTTCAAGTGTCAAAACCCATCTTTCTGCGCCATATGCATTATTGCCACAAATAAGATCTCTATAAAGATGGTGAGTTTGGATCTTATCATCCACTTCCACATGCTCCACCCAAGAAACCTGTCAAAATTATACGATAGGAGTTTTCTTAACTAGCTAGCATTCTGTTAGGGCATAACAATAAACAATGCAGCAATGAATGAAAAGAGCTATAAAGAAGTCACAGATAATGTAATTTACTTACTAACCCTGCATAATCCCTCAGCAATTTCTTGAATCAGCAATCCAGATGGAAGCCTACGAGAGCTAGAAACAGTAGAGATTTTGTGTGTCGAAGAATCAATTGACACATCCCCTATGGTCCATACACCTGCTTCGATTTGTTTGCAATAACGAAGGAAGTGGAATTCCCGAGTGGGAACCAAAGGTGAAAGAATGTGCATTTCTGCGTTCATCTGTACAAATATTCTTGACTTATCACCTAATCCAAAGAGATTATTGCAAACTCACATAAAACAAGGTTTTCAGGAAAACATACCAATTGCAAAGCTCCATTTCTATTTCCTACCGAACCACTTTCAAATACTTGAATTGTTTCAGCTTTTTTAACAATTGTAGGGAATAGATCAACCCATTTGTCCTTCAAAGATCAAAGCATATATCATTTTCAGATAAGTGATTCATTTGCTCATAAATTATGTAAACAGAGCAAAAGATGAAGTTGGGAGTCATAACGACTTCGGTATTGAAAAAGTGACGTTGTTAAGAGTCATGATGAAGAAGTAAACTTCACCAGTATTACTATTCTGATGAAATCATCATAACTCTTGACACCTTCACTTTTCTAGCACCCGGAATCGTTATCACTTGTCCGTTTACCTAATTTGTAAGCAGAAATGCTCCACCTAGTTGAAAAAAATAACCAAATATGCAGATAGCCAACAAAATGTTTGATGAAATAGAATTTGTGAAGAAGTGCTAACCGCATTCAAAAACATTTCCACAAGCTCTGTCCCACTGATTTTCACCACTCGTGAATCTTTGGAAGACTCTACTCGAGCATGAGGTCCGTTTAAGCTATTACTCCTTTGAAAAATCCTTTGGTAGCAATCACGCTGAAGAACGAATCTCTGATCCACAAGAGACCTGAACCAGAAGGGTTCGTTAATACTTAAGAGTTTCATCAACTCTTCCATCGCCTTATTCGCAATCTTCAACATACGTGCATTTTCCGTATCCTTATTTTCGCTGGTCTTCGATTGCGATACCATATCCCTGTTCAAAATCTGAAGTATCGCATCGAGATCAAGATCAAGAGATGGCGTATGATCCTGAAGAATGGACGAAATGTCTTGACCAGGATGTGGATTATCTTGATCAAGGGTAGGCGTAGGAGTAACAGAAGGAACGTTTAAACATGGATTAAGTCCTTGGCCTTGATTCTCAACAACGGGAACGTTAATATTATTTTGATTACAAGTAGTAGAAGGCAGAGTGAGAATATTTTGATCAAGAGCAGTGACCAAAGCTGGAATATTATATTGAAGACAAGAAATCAAAAGAGAATCATCTTGACTGGGAAATGGATCAACAGTGGCAGGAGAAGTAACATTAAGAGTAAGAGAAGAAACATGTTGATCAAGTGCAAGATCAGGAGTTTGTTGATTATGAGCATGATTAAGAATATCTTGATTAACTCCTGGAATAATATTATGTTGAGTTCCAACCGTTTGATTAAGCAAAGTTGCTCGTAAGGTGTCAAGTGAAGAAGAAGAAGAAGAAGTAGTAGAAGGAACAGCAGGAAGGAGTTCTGGATTGATCCCGTTGTTTGCCATAAGTGAAACTACTCTCTCACACTGAAAAAAAGATTCATAACAGTGTGTGAGATTCACATCAGAAGAGAAGCAATTAACTAATATACTTTTTACTAACCTCTTTGATTAATAGAATATTTTCTACCTTCAAGATTTGCAAATAAAGTTCTCTCTCTTCTTGTCCCATGGATCGACCCCCACATTGTGCGCATGCTATAGTCTTCAAAGTCTCACTCATTATACGGTTTTCGGATTGTATTCTTTCATTCTCAAGACGAAGAGCGTTGATATCTAATCGCTCACTTTTGGCCTGAAAAAATTGCACCAAATCATTGTTCAAAATGGTGACTAAGTAGTGTTATTGTTTACTAACTAATCATGAAAAACTATAAACTAACCCTTAACTGTGTCTTCTTGTTCTGAAACCAAAACTTTACTTGTTTAGCATCAAGCCCGAGCTCCTCTCCTATTTGACGGCGTCGTGTTTCGTCCGGATGTGAACATTCTCTGAAGATTCTGAGTTTCAAAATGGAAAATATGAGAGAGTGTTGAATGTCTAACACCAAAAAACATTACATGTATAAGGTTCTGGAGCAAAGGTACGAACAAATGATAAAAGAAAAATCCATTATCAATGTACACATCAATAAACACTTCAAAGATATTTTGATTACTGTTTTTCAGTATATATCAGCTAAAGAAAGTTTATTAAATATACTGAACCCTTAAACAGTGACCAACCAAAATGTTCCCAATCCCTCTGTATCTACCTTCCTACCTGCATGGTGAAAAACAGTACCCAACTTAGTCCCAAACACAAAAAGTCATGTATATATATAGATACCAGAAGTTAATTACAATATATGCATATGCACAGAGATGAAACCTTCTATAAAGTTTTACCTTGATATATTAACGCCTAATGCAGTACTTTATGTATAGATTATTAAAGTAAAATTTAAATTTTGATTAGAGAATGATACTTTTAGTATCTAAACCTGGTATACATAGAAAGTGATTCAAATAGAAAAAGGTTTAATTACAAAGGGCAAATATTGCGTGTTAGGTGTACATGTAAAGGAAAGAGATACCAAATGGAAAAAGTATTAATAAAATGTATCAACTTCTAACAAAATTTTAAGAAAAATACATTTAACACTTTTGTCGAAAAAAGAAAAAAAAAACTTACTTAGTAACCACATTTTAATAATATGACAACATGTGTTAACATTTTAAAGTGAAAATAGAAAAATATTAAAAGAACATAATTATAAATATGTTAAGAAGTGTATTTTAAGTCTAAGTCAACCTCTTATAAGCAATGTGAGATTTACACTCCACCTATATATTATAAAATTGTCTTATCTTTAATTGAAAATCTCGTTATGATAAAGTCTTTAAATAATGGTTCTAATACCATGTTAAAAAAATAGAGTTTAAGTCTAACTCAATTCTACAAAATTAGAGTTTGTAAAGTGAAATTTATACTCTACTTATATATTATAAAATTGTTTTATCTCTAATTAATATCGAACTTTCAACGATGATTTCATCTTATAAATAGATGTCAAGATTCTCCCCGTCCATATTTTAAAAATAAAAAGACTGAAATGAATCTGTCAGATTAGACTTCAAAACATCTTATGTATCATTAGTTACGATTTTTACTGAAGATTATAAACTACGAGTGTGGAAACCATAGCTTTTTATAATTATTTTCAATAAGATTCACCTATGATAGATAGTATGACCTAAAATATTTTTATTGTAAGATATTTTTGGGAGTTACTAACACTTTTACTTTCTCTTATCATTTTGTAAAAAGCCAGTTTAAAGTTTGGCTCAATACTGTTTAGTCCGTCTAAAATGTATCTACTTTGATTTTTCAAGAAACATTCCTTCAAATGTAAAACCTTTTTCATTTTAATATATTATATATGAAATAGATTGACATTTTAAGCTCATTGGGAATTAGCACTGTTTGGTAGGTTCAAAATGGAGGAGAATAAGAAGGAAGCTATTAATTGATTAAGTTAATGAATAATATGTAGAAAAATTCCCCCAAAAGGAAAATAATGGATCTCTCATACTCACTAAAAAAATCAATAATAGTTAATAATAAAATTTAACAAAAAAGTTAATTTTCATTTATTTTTCTTTATCAAACCTCTATTTTTATCATTTTTATGTATTTCTCTAATTTTCTTTATCATCTACTTCATCAATTTATTTTCTTCTTCTCTACTAATAAAACTTTGCTTTGGGAATCTTAGTTTGCCTATTTCATGTATAACAAAGAAAAAAAGTAATAATAATAATAATAATAATAATAATAATAATAATAATATAATTATAAAAATAAATAATAGAAATAATAATAAAACATAAATAAGTTATAATAAATAAAATATTAATAGAAAAACATTTTAAAAAAAATTCTTAATAACTTCAAACCTTAATTTTTCATTTATTTGTTTACTATTCCTAATCATATATTAGTGATGAGGGAGAATAAAAGAAGTAAAACCAGTAAAGATATTTAGAAAAAGAGATGCAAAATAAAAGCATCTCCGATTCACATCAGTGATAATTTTAGGGAAAAAAAACACATAATTAATTTTAGACACATTTAATATTTTACTATAAATTAAGTAACTTTCTTAATAATAAACTAGTTAATTCACTATTAAAACAAAGAAAATATATATACAACTGTTTAAGTCATAATCCTATTTTTTCATTCAATAATTATTTTTTTTAAGAGAGGAATGAGTTATGCTATTATTTTATACTAAGCATCCATCATTTGTCGACAAAAATCTCAAACTTAAAAAATATTATAAAAAAGAAAAAAAAATCTTAAAACAATCTCACGTAAAAAAAAAACAATTGCTATAATTTGTCATGTAAAAATTAAAAGTGAATCAAGATATGGCTTGTTGTGTTTGGGTGAAAAGTATAAATAAAAAAAATCTTTCAATAATCCAAAAGTCAAAAACAACTCCAAAAATTCACTTTTTCTCCAACGTTTGAACTAATATATGCAATAACATTAAATTAGTAATAAATTGGATTGCATTGATCTTAGGAACCCTAAAACAATACTCCATTGAAATGAAGACACTAAAGATAACAAAATTGTGAAGAACAAAAGATTGATGATCTTACTCTTCGAGTCTAGCTATAGTTTCTGGATCATGACGATGACGGCAATGGTAAATACCTTGTTCATCACGATCTGAATCACTCATTCTTTCAACCTGCACACACTTTTTCTTAACTCTTCTTTCTACAACTCCACTCTTACCATGTTTTTATATGTCACTCACAAGGGCTTAGACCAAGTTCCCACGTGCGGACTTCTCCCCACACGGCTCAATTTAACCAAACCTATATATAAAACCCTAAATGTCAAAGGATCTTTTTTTCTGCAAAACGGGTAAATAATTTAGAAGGTAGATTTATGGAATGTAAAACAAAATTCTCTGGAACATTATCCAACATGGAAAATATCATTTGGGAAAATTGATATTAAGGAAGTTTTTCAAAGACTTCAGTTTTTCAGAAGATTACCAAACTTAAAGCAAAGCATTGAAAGAAAAGTGTTTATCACGAGTGAATGAATATGCAGAAAACTGAGTGATGGATGAAGATCAAAAGTAGAAAAAAAATAGATACAAATAAATTCAAATTTATAGAAATGATTGAATGATTTAGAATATCAATTTAAAAGTTATATATATTATAATTTGATAGATGTAGATAAATATTTGAAATGGAAGAGGAAAAATTGAGACGGAAATGAAAAAGGACAAAAATCATTTGAAATTTAACTTTGTCTTAAGCCGTAAGTCAACTACGTTTTAAATAAAATACTCTATTTCTAGCCCCACAATTTTAATTTTAGTAGAAAAGTTAATATAAAAATGAACATAATATTTCTAAGAAAAACAAAAAAATATGGATTTCTGTTACGAACGGTAGAAAGAATTAACTAAAAATAATAAGTAAAAATTTGTAACATACAAGTCAGTTTCTTTACTAACTGGAAATCAGAGTCTGACCGACAGGTCAAATGATAAAGAAAACGTATACAGTTAAAAGTTTAATAAATTTTTAAGATAACTTTTACATTTCTTACTTCTTTAATAATATACTTAAGTCTGGTGTAATTATAAAACTTAAAAATATATTATTTTATCAATTTATAACATTTTATTCATTAGAATTTTATTTATTAAGAGGAGTTAATTAAAACATTAAATTTTAAAACATAAATAATTTTATAAAAAATAGTACATTTGTTTTCTATTGTTATATTATTAAATATTTTTAATATATACTCTCTATTTGAGAACATGAAGGGAATCAAGAGAATTACACAGAAATATACATTATGCACAACAAAATCGATTTACTACAAACTCTTAATGATTCTAGATCCATAGAAAAAATAATTCTGACTAACTTATATATTATAAATGAATTTTTATATAATAGTTTATTAAATTTTCTATTAAGAAAAATACATACATTTTCTACGTTGTAAAGACAAAATATATATTTTTAATAAATTTTAACTAATTCCAAATATTAGAATAAAATATATAATTAGATATTATAAATATTACATATAATCATTTATTTAGTTTTCATATTATATATATATATATATATATATAATTAAGGGTTTAATATGTTTGTAATTTTTTAAATTTGGACACAAATTTGGAATTTGTTTTTGTCATAAACTTTGATATACTTCTTTTTTCAAACTTTAAAAATAAATGGATATAATCTTTCTAACTTAATGTGTTAAAGATTTTTTATGTTTTAAACGATATTTCATACATTTGAGTTGGACTGTGTCAAACAATGTAAATCGTTTAAACAATAGTCTCAAATATCATTTCACACGTCAAAAAATTTAATACAGCTGAGAACTATATTTATTCATTTTTAAAATTTGTCAAAGTTTAAGGTCATAAAAACATATTTAACCCTATAATCAGTTATTTAGTTTTTATATATCATGCATTATTAAAAAGTAGATTTTACATTTAACTCATCTTGTAAAGTGAAGTTTACACCTATTTGTATACTTTAAATTTGTTTTATCACTAATCGATATAGGATTTCCAACACAATGTCCCTCACACTAAGACATATGAACTTTAAATATAACTTAACCTTAAAAAATTGAGTTGTAAAGTGAGATTTGCTCATACTTATATACAGTAAATCTGTCTTAACTCTAATCAATATGGGAATCAATATGGGATCTGCAATACATATAATGTACAATCAATTTGTTTTCTTTTCTGATTTTTTTTAATATGTTTACTATCATATATAGCTTTCATTTCTTGGTAAACTATTATAAGTTACTTTGTTTAGTTTAATGAATTATCGTATATCTTTTTCTTTAATTTATTATCAAAGTCATTATAAGTTTATCTTATCATAGATTTAGACATATTATATCACCTATTATTAGTTCCTTTCAATTCCTATGCTCCATGTCTTCGGTATAAGAAAATGCATTGAAAGTTACTCATCAATTAAATAAAAAATTAATTTACGATATGTAGGGTCGGCTTAACGGTAAAACGAGTAAAACACTTGCTTTAGGCCTCAAGAATAAGAAGACCTAAAAAAAATTTACTACTGATATTTCTCTATTAAATTAATTATAAAGTTATGCTTAAGGAAAAAAGACATCAAATTTTTTTTAGTATTGATTAATATACCTATATTAAACTAATTATAAAATTATGTTTAAGATAAAAAAAGGCCTCACAAAAATATTTTATTACTAATATAACTCTATTAAATTAATTATAAGTTTATGTTTGAGAATAAAATCTAATTAAATTAGTATCAGTGTATGTTAATTTTTATTGGTAATAAAAATTGTAATTAATGAGTTAAAATATTTTTTTAATTAGTCAATTATAATTTTGTTTACAAGAAAGAGATGATTAGCTATCTTTATTCTCTTATAATCAATCTAGATTTCATTTTCTTCTTTTATCTCTCTATGTCTTCTCTCACCTCTCATTTATTTTCTTCTAATAGTCTTTTTTTCTTGGATTTTGGCAGATTACATTTCTTAAATCTCCTGAATCTTATGTTGTCCGTGTATATAAATTTTTTCATCCTCATTTCTAGTTAGTATGCCTTTTCTTTTTATTTGTGTTATTGTTATTTTTATTCTGTTTTGGATTTGTATTAGAATTATAAATGTGTTTCTTTTGCTTAGTTTTGTATTTCGGTACTTTTAAATTTACGAGTTTTGAGAGTTTTTTTTTTGTTGCATATATCTTGAGAAGAAACTGATTTTTTTTACAAAACTATTAATTAGATTATGATTTAATCTTTTGGTGGATAATATATTAATTAGAACATAATTCAAAGTTGAGTTTTCTGTAGAAAGATAATTCAAATTTAGGGAAAAAAGATTTATTATTGAGTTTAGAAGAGTAATATTTTTTTTAATTATTTTTATTAATGATTAATTTTAAAATAAATAACTTTGCAAGTTTGTGAAAAAGTTGAGACTTAAGAATGAAAAAGAGACTTGAGACTTCAAGATACTGCAAGTCTACCATCGAGTTTATTTTCTTAACAAACAGAACCATATTTTGTTTTAATTCATTTGTTTTATATATTTATCTTTAGTAGTGTTTTATATATTAAGATTTTTTTATTTCATATAAAAATATATAGATATGTCAACTAGAAAATTTGAATTACGCTATTTAAAAATTCAAAAGAAAAGAAGATTTGAGACTTTAATTGCATAACAAAAAAAAAAGAAGCTATGAACAAAAAAGAGCAAATGTTTTGTGTATTACAGTTTGTAGATATTTTATTTTTGAAAGAAAAATGCTTAAACCTAGAAAAATCTTTAAAAGATGATAATTTGTTGGATATTAATGGATTTGATTTAATTTAAAAATTATATATCTTAAAGGAAATTATAGGTTTGAAAAATCATAAACCAATTGACATTCTTAATTATATAAAAAAGAACAAATTCTTTTCCAAATTTTAGTGTTAGTTGTTTTCGTCGATAGGAATTTCTCAAAGCTAAAGATAATAAAAACTTATTTAAAATCAACAATGATTCAATAAAGATTAAACGGATTACTCCTATTATTTATTGAGAAAGAAATGTTAAATGAAATTAATTATGACAACTTAATAAATAATTTTGCATCAAGAAAAGCTCGAAAAATAAATTTTAAATATTAGACCTCATTTTTTAAGTTTGTTTTAGGCCTCCCAAACTGTTGAGTCGCCCCTGACGATATGTAAGGGAGAACAAACTTAAAAAATAATATCAAAACATAGTTTTAATGTAAAATTATTATATTCATAGTTTTATACATTATATATAATCAATTATATATATATATATATATATATATATATATATATATAAAAAATATATATATATATATATATATATATATATATATATATAATATGAATAGTCAGTTTCCTTTTCCATTCGGTTTGATAGTATGTTTATTATCATATATATCTTTAATTTATTTCTAAATATTACTAGTATATGTAAGATACTTGTTTGATTTAATGAAGGGTGTCTCTTAACTTGAATTTTAGAATTAGTTAATTTTAATATTTTTGACTAATTTAGTCTTTCATTTTTCAAAATACCGTGAATTTAATCTTTTTAATCAAATTTTGTTAAGTTTATTTAATATTTAAAGTGCGTTTATTTTGTTAAGTATTTTAATCGAATTTTGTTAAGTATATAAGGAACAAAAGCATATCTTTGCTCTTTAATATAATATTATAGTTATTAAAAAAATATCTTAGTTTAGATTTGGGTTTATTGTGTCCTTTCAATCCTCGTACATGATATCTTTGATATAAGAGATAGTAATGAAAATTCTATAACTAAATATGAGACCAAACTACAATATATATATATATATATATATATATATATATATATATATATATATATATATATATATATATATATATATATAAGAACAAATCTAATAAATAATATAAAAGAATAATTGTTCTGGTACATCCAATAAGTATTACAATGCTTAGAAGTCGAAGTCAAACGCAGTTTAAATACTCTTTCCTCTTATACCTTTTGAGACACCTTTTAAGAAGAAAACCGTGACGGAACTGCATGTTTCAAAGCGGACAAACGTACAATACTTCCACAAACATAATAGTAAAGTTATATTAATATTTTTATATATAGTAAGTATCCACAAACATAAAGTTATGCACACATACTTATCGAATCATACATATAATTAAGGAAAATTTATAACATAATAATAAATTTATTAATTGAATTAAATAAATTTTAATAATGTTATTAAATAATGTATTCATTAAATTTATTACACTGAAATTATTCTATGTGTGGTTTTTCGCATATATATAGAAGACAATTATTGAATAAATACGATATTTATTACAAGCAATAATACATATGAATGACTAAAATTAATTACGAAATACTATTAAATATTATATTTATCAAAAGTAAATTATAATTAATTAGATTAAATAATATTATTAAAGCTCATATTAAATTAATGTCACATTTATTGTATTTCTTAAAATTTTTAAATGCTTCTTAGTTACATATTCACTAGAATTTTTTATCAACACCAAAGAAAGGTAAGTTATTACAATATTTAAAGTCGGAATAAATATACTAGCCTTACCTTTTCTTTTCTTATGATAGTAAACCACAGTTATCTCAATTGACAACTATAGAGATTGCATTGATGATCTTTAAAGTTATTTGTTAAGAAGAAATTGAATAGAATTTATTTTGAAATATGTTTGAAAAACTTTTCTCAATTAGATGTTTGTGGGGTCGCATGATAATTTTATAGAAAATTTTCATTGTTATTTAATAAGAGGATAATAAATAATAAATAATAATACTTAAATAAGATAAATAAAATAATAATACTGTACTAATTCATCTAAATAAGATTACGTCTACACAAAGATGAGCCGAAAGCTCAATAATAAGGGAGCATGTAGTACTAAGTTATGATGTTGTTTCGATTTGATCCAAATCTGTCCGGCAACCATCGACTCCAAAGCGAACAATACATCAGAAACGTGGTTGTTTCTAACGATGATTGCCGAATGTATTTGAGTTGGATCAGAACAAATGTAAAAAATGTAAATTGTAAAATTCGATCTATAATAATCTAAATTATATTACTTTGGATTTATTTAAATGGGTTTATCCCAAACCTAAATCTATATTTTTCGACTTTAAGTCCAATTTACTTAATTGATTTTGGTTGGATTAGCTTTTGGATTTTGAAAATCTAAAATTAAAGTGTGTTTAGTCGAGTAAAGATGGTTGAGGATCAAGTCAAGTCTAATTGATCAAGGCACTAGTGCAGAATGGGGTTTTTAACTCGCCTTATAGGCTTCAGTTACTGCGGGACCGAAGCCTATAAGGAGGCGGTGGCATTTTTGAAAATTTTCTCAGCATTCTGCCTCGGGTCCCAAACTAACCGAAGCATATAACCAGTTTTATGCTTCGGTTCTCAACCGACCGAAGCCTATAACCCATCTGTGTCACCCAGATTTACAAAACTGCCACTGACAGCGCACGCTTTGGCCTCGGGTGACAAAAAACCGAGGCCTATAACAGAGATTTGGCCTCAGGTGGCGAAGAACCGGGGCCTATACACTTCCATTTGGCCTCGGGTGATTGACAACCGGTGCCAAAATGCGTGCCCTTTTTTCTTTTTCTTCTTCCCCGCCGCAGTCTCCATTTCTCTAAACAACTCCATTTCTCTCTTCTCTCTCCCTGCAACCTAGCCAGCCCTTTTTTCTTTTTCTCTTTCCCCGCCGCAGTCTCCATTTCTCTCTTCTCTCTCCCTGCAACCTACCCCTCCACCGTCACTGGTTTGTTGGTTCGCTGCCGCCGCTGGGTTGCTGGTTCGCTGCCGCCGCTGGGTCGCTGTCGCCGCTGGGTCGCTGTCGTCGCTGGGTCGCTGCAGCCGCTGGTTCGCTGCACCTCCATTTCCTCCACCTCCATTTCCTGATTCCTTGATTAAATTTTATATGTAGTTTTTAGGGTTTGTTGAAAAGGGTGGCTGAAATGCAAAGTGGAAGAGGGGTTGAAACCAGATCTGGAAGGATGTCCTCAGAGATGCTGAGAGAAAGCAAATAACAAGTCATGCCGTGAAGGATTGGCTGCAGAAACTCACTGATGAACTTTCAGATGACCCAGATGAACTTTCAGATGTGGATGGTAATGAGGATGATACCACAGAGGGGTTCTTCCAACTGCAGT
>Ga0209589_1003486_pt1 | contig 27462 bp, 15 predicted proteins | sample CowpeawhiteBW_FD_187525 | JGI IMG/M metagenome (GOLD analysis project Ga0209589, IMG submission 187525) | Root nodule microbial communities of legume samples collected from California USA - Cow pea white BW (SPAdes) (version 2) | ecosystem: Host-associated > Plants > Roots > Nodule | place: USA...
AATAAAATAAAAAAAATTAAAATAAGTTGAATGTTGGTAAAAAAAAAGAAAAAAAAAAAAAACATGAGTAATTGGGGTCCATTAGAGAGTATGGAGGAAGGTGAATATTTTTTGATTATATGAGGAGACATGGTGAATGAGGAACGTCCACTTGGACCCTTGTTCACCTGGTTGGGGATTTGGCTCCATCCATGTGGACCTTCTATCTTTTTTCTGGTGCATTGCATTTGAATTTGCAGATTCAATAATAATAATAATATGGTATTTAATGGAGATGCTGAAGTTCACCAAACATGGTGATTATCCATCCGAAGGAGAAAAGAGAGAAAACAGTGAGGGGCGGCAAGCATGAGCAGTGCATGTGGGTTTCACGTGCGATGGTGAAATTCACGAGACAGACACGTTGTTTTCTTCTTTTATCACTTTTGCTGTTTTTGGAAGTCACATAGAATCATGTGTGGCTCCTTCCTTGGAAAAGAGGACACGATTTTGGTCCTCTGTGAACTGCAATAGCCACCTTAATTCGAGTAGTGCGTAAGATGTTTTTGTCATTATTGTTTTGCAGGTCTGCTCTGCAATTTGCAGCCCTGTATCTATATAAGGTAAGACGACACAGGTCATTCTGTCGTTCGTTACAACTTGGATTTCTTTCTTTCCAACCACGTAATCAATTTCTCTATTTTTTATTTCTTCTTTTATTTTCAAAAATAACTTCACAAAATAAACATAATACATCAAAATAAATAGTGTAAAATTTTAAAATATTATTTATTTATTTAAAAATATTTAAAAACATATATGATATTTAAAATTTAATAAATATATTTCAGGAAATTAAAAACATGTAGGAGCATAATGAACTCAAACATATTTAAATTTTATTTTTATTACAAATTAGCTTTCTCTTTTCTAAAAACTTAGATATTAAGCACTCCATCATTTTTTTAATGGTTATTATAAAAAAAAGTCACCTATGCAACCTAATTAATTTATAACTTTGTATGGTAACTTTTGCATATATTCTTATTAGGCCAATATTTTCACCATTACAAGTTTTGGATTTAATATCCTCAATGAGATCATCCAACCCCTATTTTCATCTGCACGCGTTAATTCAACTTTAAGCATTCTTCCCACAAAACTTTACAAAACTTTCAACGTCAGAACTAGTTCAAAGACTTAATTAGAAAACTATTAAAAACCTATGAAATAACTTAAACTAAAAATAATAATAATAATAATAATAATAATAATAATAATAATAATAATAATAATAATATATGCATGAACTCACATACGTAAATGATCGACTTCGTGTTTGTTCTTTACTTAAACCTCTTTATATTCTATTGAAATGAAGCTGAACCCAAACCTTTATTTACTTATAATGCTCGAATATTTTGATTGCTTAACATCTCATTACTTACAAATATGCATTATCAACACTTCCAAATATAGAAAAAAGCACTCGGTTTCTAAATAGTTAACTTAACTCCATTTGAAGATATAATAAAGATAAATAATTTTGTTTTTCTAAAGTACTAAATATTCTCTTTTGCATGGTTGGGGTATAGCATATGCTTGTTGGGAAACAAAGAAATTCTCTCCACTGTGTGATTGCAGTGGCAGGGTGTGAAGAAAAAGAGAGGATAATGTTAATAAATGGTTAGCTGTTACATTATTAAACAACAGGCCGTACCCGGGGACGTATCTATTTGGTGCAGAGACTAATATATTTTTATAAATCTATAAATTAATATAAATTTTATTTTCAATTTTTATCTTAAAAAAGATAAATAAATGTTTGAGTTTAGGGCAATGAAACTCATACAAAAGCATTAATCAAATGACGTAAAATGGGTTCAGTTTAAATAGTTGAAGTTTGAGTTTAATTAAGTATGCAGAGTCTACTACTTCACTAGATCATACTTGCATTTAATATGTTTTTCAGTTCTTGCCTTTGGTATTAATCATTAATTGATGACATGATGATTGGAAACATGTTTAGTCTAAAAATAACTTGCATTTTAATTAAAGAATATACCATAACACAAAAAAATAAATGTGTTTTTAGTGTGGAATACACCATAACACAAAAGTATGCGAGTATTTGGTAGATTTCACGTAACATTTGTTTATTTGGTGAGTCAGATCATAACACTTATAACTGGAAGCAATTTTATATGCTCCTTTGCAGATTGCACATGACCCCTACACCTAGAATTAAGATGCACCTACTTTTTTTTTTCTCCGAGAATCTTAAATTGCTGCATGCTCAGAAATATAGATAGAGGAGCGAGGTATACTCAATGAGAAATTTTTTATATACTTTAATTTCTATCTTAAATTTATTAAAATACCAAATGTTTACTAATGTTATTTGCATAATAAATTCAACAGTTTTATCAAATGGATTTAAAATTTAACTAAATTTCACAAAAATGACAAATAACGTTGAAATTTAAACTCACTTCTATGTTATAATCTCTGGCTATATATTTAACTTATGAAAGATGTTTAATATATATTTATTCTAGATATATATATCACAAAAGCACTAAAATTCTATTATGTAATGCTAGATTTTGTTTTCTAAAAACTTTGTATACATTAAAATGGGTTAAAGCATTCCAAATACTTTACTATTATTATATTTTTTTTTTCGATAAAAAAAATCTTCATCCACCAAATACTCAATATATCAAACAATATATCAAACATGAGAATAAATATTTAAAATGATCTAATAATAATAATTTCATAACAAATAATATATAAGTTGTTAAAATGTCTCAACTTAATCCAATTAAATATTGAAGTAACAATAGACCAACTCAATTCGCCTTAATGATTATAATCGATTGACTTACCTAAATATATGATTCGATCCACCATAAATTAGAGATTTAATCGATTGACTTACCTAAATATATTTTATTATTCATGAAAAATTCACATAAATTAAACGAGACCTACAACATTATGCATATGAAATTGACCATTTTTACCATTCACTTTGAATGTATATAAATATTTTTAGCATATAAATCCTTAAAAAAAGAGAGAAAACTAAACAATATAAATTTCTCTTTTAAGAATAGCATTAAAGACGGTTGATCAGTTCTGTATCTAGAGCTGTAATTTTACCACCAAATGTCAAAGATTATAACACTTTGGAAAAAATTTATATATTGTGCAGGATAATGACATCATCGATATCTCATTCAAGTAAGAAGCACCAAAGCATGCAGAATCTGATAAAAGAATAACTGTACGTTAAAAAATATGCACAAAATGTGTCCTTTTCCAATTGTGACAAATTGGGTGTTCTTATTTTAGTATGGTGCCCATCATGCCCTCAGGTTTACCATTAAAAGCTATGTAATTCAATTTAGGTGCTTCTCTCTGCCAAGACAACTGGAAAGCATCAACACGAACAAGGTACCATGTGTACCATCTCAGAGAGTAAACAACAATGTACTATTATTTTAAAAAGAAAATAATAAATCTAATTATTAAAAAGTGAAATTTAAGTTATCTCAAACTCATCACATTGATATCAGATTAAAAATTAGATTTTAAGTTTAACTTTATTACATAATGTGATATTTGTATTCATTTATACATTGTAAATTGATTTTATTTTTGGTCAATATAAAACTTCCAACACATCATCTCATATCAAGGCATATATATCTCTAGGGACTAAATATTAATTGGTGGTCCAATATCAGTTTGATTGGGTGAAACAATAGATCCAACAAACTGTTGGATTAATGAAAATACATCTTGTAAGTAGGGATGTCAACGAGGTGGATAGAGTACGGATAATAGCTCGCCTGTACCCTATCCGCTGGATAAATATTCACCTCGTACCTGTATCCGTGCGAGTATACGTTATGCGGATATCTGCATATTTTTTTAAAATCCACGAATATCCATGGGTACCCACAGATTTTTACAAAAAGAAAATTTTAATATTTAATAACAAATTTTAACTATAAATTCAAATAAAAATACAATGCATAATATTTATAAATTTCAATCAAAATGCAAATAACCCATTTAAATAGTGTTGAATAACGATTTACAAACAAATGAAGATTTTTTAAAATAAGTTGATAAAAAATAACTCATTCAAAATCAATGTGTTAATATTTTAATTTAAATTAGAGTATAGCGAGTACGGGTATCCACGGATACGGATACTATGATACTCGTACCCACCCCGTTAACATGCGGGTATAAAAAATTCATACCCGTTACTCGTGAGTATCCATTTTCAATATTCATTTCCTACCTGTTGTGAATTTTATCCGCGAATACTAGCGGGTACAGATTTTTTTTATATCCCTACTTGTAAGTCTCATATCACCTAGGATATGTCCTCGAATGAGTGATAATGGTTATATAATGAATTTAAGGTCCATGGAGTTTCTTGTCACAACTCAAAGCACTTTAAGTTTATTTGACTTTTCTTGTATTCTTATAATAAATTATTGTGAGGTTTAAGTTAAATTTTAACTTTGAAGAGAGTGTGTGTACTTAGGTTAAAGGAGTTTTATGTATTAATTTTCACATAGTATTATTTTTAATATTTAATTGTGATTTTTCTCCAAATTAAAATTTTCACGTTTTAATCTTATCTTGATTGTACTGTTATCTCTACTTGTAGTGTGATTTTTCCAACACAAACAATAAACTTTAATTTATTATCTTAAAAATAAAATTTTAAATTTAATTCAATCTCACATAACTATTATCACTTTAGTTTGAAACTATAATTATAATTGTCGTTGATGTTTCGATATCAACGTTTATAATTTAGGCTCTTAAAATTGTGATGATACACTTTTAGTTTCTGAACTGCATAATAAATTAAGGTGGCATCATCGTAGTCCACGAGATGGATCACCTATAATTATGAAATTTAGATTGGTTGCATGTGTTTTGAACACGCGAAAATCGTTCTTGAACGAAGAAGAATGAGTGAATATGAGCTGTAGTTTTATGCGGATTGTGTAATGTGTTGCGTAGACATTAGGCATTATGATGATATATATACTGAAAACAATTGAAAGAAAATCTGTGATTTGATTTTGGCTGTTTGCTATTAGATTTTTATGTTGTATATATAAATGAGAGCATGCAGTTTAGACACACTCGAGTTCAGTGCATTGCCACTTGATCACATGAACAGTATATATTTTATTTCCCACTTTCTTCTTTTTTATCTTCATCTAAATCTTCCTTCGTCATTCTTTAGAAAATATTTTTTTTACGATTTTATAAAAAAAAAAAAGAAGAAGAAAAGACTGTGCATATGATAAGAGGATGACTACTTAATTGATGTAGATGATCACGTGAAACTCATCAATCTTATTTTTTTTGTGAGAGTAATAAATTTTTTTATAATTTTATTTTAACAGCAATATCAATTTGTTATTAATCATATAATTTTAATTTTTTGTAAATTTTTTGATAAGTATTAAATTCAATCAAAAAATATAAAAGGATAACTTAAAAATTGACGTGTCCAATTTCTTTCTTGAAAATTAACTTTCAAAAGGTGTTACGTACAACATTAATTTCTTCTAATATTTCCGCAAAATTATTTTCTGAGTGTTAAATATTTTATTATTTTTCGAGATTACAAACATTTTTTCTAATACTTATAGAAAATACTACAGGGTGTGTTCATTTGTAAAGATGAATTTGAGGGAGGAAGAGAAAGCTGAGAGAGGAAGAAAGAGATGATGAATTTAGATAGATTAGAGGGTGAAAATTTATTGTTCAAGAGATTTAGATGTGAGAGTGAGCAGATTCAAAAATAAAGTTTATGAAAATTTGTGAGTGATATAATGGATGTAATAGATTAAAAATTAAATTTAATGAAAAGAAAAATAAGATTACCAAATTGTCATTGATTTTAAAAGTAATTTAAAATTATAATTAAATGTGATAAATTTAATTTAGGAAAGTATATTAAAATGAATAAATAAAAATAACATATTTTACTAAAAGAATATTTATAAAAAAGTTTGATAAAAAATTTTAAAATTAATAATTATTTTTTAAACTTTTTTTATAACCTTTTCAAAAAATTTGGTATTAATTATTTTTGTCAACATAATTTTAAAAGTCATATTTCTATATTATTATCAGAATTAAACTTAAAAAATAAATTGAGGGCATAAATATAATATGTTTGATATCTCTCTCAAATTATGACATAGAAGAGAAGATTGAAAAATAGAGGAATCCCCTTATTTCTTCCTCTCCCTCTCCCTCTCCCTGAAATATGTTGAAGTGAACAATTACATCACTTGCAAATCATTTCTCTCACTTTTGAGTGAAGAGTAAATCTATCAAAGTGAACACAACATTAGAAAGAAAGAGTGTTTTAGTAAATAAAATAAAATGAAGGTATATTAGGAAATCTGGAAGGTGTAAATAACAATCGCCAACTATTTTGGAGCATCTTTCTCTTGACATGGCCTCAGCCCAATATCAGAATTCAAACCCAATGCCGACAAAGACGTGATTAGAAGAAAAAAAAAACCTTTTTATAATAAGCTTTCTAGTCCGTATACATCATAGAATCTCTAATATGTATTCATTTTATTTATAACAATATATGTGATTTTTCATTTTAGTATACGTATTGACATTTTGTTTATCTTTTATTATATTTTAAAATTATAAATTATTTATATATTAAAGGTAATAACACACCACAAATCATTCATTATTATTTTATGTAACTATCATATCATTGCTATTTTGTTTTTTTTTTAATATAATGACTTAAAGTACCTCATTCATTGATTATATTTAAATAAACATATATTAAAAGTAAACTAATTAACTTTATGAACAAATTTCATATAACGTCTCATTCAAACTTTGAAAAGCAAAGTACTCGTGGTTTATTGATAATAATAATAATAATAAGATTAGACTCAAAAGCAAATTAATTAAACCTGAACTTGTTAGGGAGTTCAAACCCAACTTATCTACGTTTAGACAAATCCGTTTGGAATTTAGACAAATTTACATTTCAAGAAAGATAGTTATTAAATAAAGTGTGTAATTGATGCACCGATACTTCAACTTGGGTCACGTATCCTTATCTGATATGTATCGTGTCTGATACTTTATGATATTTTATCGATATTTATCAATGAAGCATCTAATTTATAAAGTTGTAGTACACTACAAGAAAATATTTGAATAGTGATCAATTTTAGTGACAAAAAATAATTAGTCACTATATAGTGATCAAATTGACAACTAAAATAGTTCCAAAAAATTATAATTGGTCTCTAAATTGATAATTAAAATAGTTTCAATTATGAATTGGTTTTTAAATTGGTCATTAACATTAACTGCTAGGTTTTGGGTACCAAAATAATTAGTTTCTAAATTGATCTCTAATTAGAAAATTGGTCTCTAACATATTTTTGGTTACTATAATTGGTCATTATTTAAGAGTTTTCTTATAATGGTACTTCTATGGTGACAATAATTTATATTTTTATGTTGACAACTTTAGTACATATAGTTTTAATTTTGATTCACACAAAAAAAATCATATATTTATTATGTTTTTTAGAATTATTATATATTTTTCAATATTCATATACTACGTATCTATCACATATCATATCCTATTATTTTGAAAATAAACGTATCGACGTATATGATACGTATTGTATCCAATACATATATCGTATTTGTGCATCATAGGTACGTACTATCTATACAGGGGTCTTTTTGAAAATATTTTCTGTTAGAACTTTTCAAAACAAAAACAAGAAAAAATTAACAAAATTTTCCATAAATTTAAATTATTTACTAAAAACTAAAAACATCATTGTAACTTTTAAAAAACTCCTAAAGTATTAAGAAAAATTTATACTTTTATTTGCCAAGAACTCAAACAATTTTTGTGCCAGAGTATAAGTCCGTTTGGGCCAATAAACAGGTGTACCTTCTTAACGGATCAAGACTCAACTCAACATAAGGCCCAGTTGTTATTTTTAAAGCGCATTTAATATATATTTTTAAAATAATTTGGTAGTTATTGTTTAAATTTGGAATACAACAATGGTGAAACTTCTAGGTAAATTGATTTTTCTATGAAACATTTATCTAATTATTTTTTGAAAAAGTATAGAGAAAATGGATTTGAAAATGCACTGATTTCTTCGAAGGAAATTGTTTTTTGAAATGAATATAGAACCTGAGTTTCGTGAAAAATGTATGAAACGCAAAAAGAAACAATTTGATGAAAATATTGATAATGAAATTGTAAAATCTCTTCAAGAATACTTTAGAATTGATTACTTTTTGTATATTGTAGATAAAACAATTACTAAGCTTCAAAGTATATTTGAATAATTTAAAATATATATGAAGATATTTTTGGTTTTTTATTTAGGGTTAAAAAATTCAAGTCACTAGATTATACATTTTTTAAAGAAAAATGCTTAAACCTTGAAAAATCTTAAAAACATGATAATTTGTTGGATATGGATGAATTTGATTTATTTTCAGAATTAAATATCTTAAGAAAAATTATACGTGTGAAAAATGATAAACTAGTTGATATTCTTAATTATATAAAAAATAATAAATTCTTTTCCAAAGACATATATAGCTTATATAATAATGTTAACAATTCAAATGTACCGAAAGGAGTTTCTCAAACCTAAGGATAATAAAAACCTATTTAAAATCAACAATGTCCCAAGAAAGATTAAACAGATTAGTCTTATTATCTATTGAAAAGGAAATGTTAAATGAAATTAATTATGACAATTTAATAAATAATTTTACATAAAAACAATTTCGATTTTTTTTTTAAATAAAAGGCTTCACTTTTTAAATTTGTTTTAGGACTCCCAATCTCTTTAGCCGACCCTACAATGGCGGGGTTAGTCATTATTCCTTTTTTCGCTTTAGGTTTACTTTTGGTATTAGAGAAAGGTTAAATATCTTTATCTTGTTTTGAATATGTCGCGATTATCCTTTTGAATTATTTATTTATGTTTTTTCTTTGTGTTTGATGTTATACTTAATATTATGGGCATTGGAGGTATCACCATTGATGAGGTAGCGCTAACTCACCGTTGGACATTACTGTTATCGGTATAAAAGGTCTCAGAGGATCGGCATTGCAACCCTCGAGACTTTGCTGGAATAGCTCTAAGGAGTCCGACATTTGTTCTGTACTCATGTAGTATGGAATGCTGCCACTTGCTTACGATAATTGACATCATTTTTTGAACAGTAAAACCAATTATTTTGAGTTTGAAGATTAATTAAAAATGAACATTTTATTTTGTTTGATATCCATATTTTAATGTGAAATATTGTATGGTGTGATTGTAAAATAGTGCATTTTGTTGGAATTACGTTACGAGTTCATTAAGGATTGAATATGATTGTTCATTCTAAATATATTTGATAAAAGAACTCTATAAGAAAGAATTGAAGAAAATATGACCATATTGTACTTAATATATGACTTTTGTATGAGACCAATAAATATAGTTGAGCATAATTATTTTGTAAAAAAAAATATAATGAAGCTTTGAACACTTGTATCCGTTACTTGAATGTACCATATAGGAGTTAATGTAAAGTATATGATGTATATTAATTTATATAATGAATATTATTATTTATTTTGATTACATTATAACTAATGTTGATGCACATATTTATTTTAAATATTTGAAATAGTTGGAGGGTGGATATAATAAATTAGAGAGTAGTCACAACATCTAAACATCTATGATTGATATTTATAATAACATAATAAATATTAATTAAAAACAATAATTATAATTAATTATATGTGATGTGATGATATTTTACTCAGATGAATCTTCTTACATCTATATGATTAATTATGATGAAATATTGAATTATATTTCTTGATTTGCCTATGAAAGTTGTGGAAAGGGACATAGTATAACAGTTTTATCATTTGGTTACATGAGTCTAATTGGATAAGACTTTAGCTCACAGACAAACAGACAAGTTTTATGTCACTAGATTAATTCATTATGACATGTTCACATAGTAAGACGTAATAGTATCATAATATAATTTGCTTATATGAGTCTAATTGAATAAGACTTTAACTACATATAAATTTTATGTCACTATGTTCATTGTGTGTCTGCATCAATAAAACATAATTTTACCATATATATATATATATATATATATATATATATATAAGGGTTATATATGTTTTTTGTCTCTCTACTTTTATCATTTTTTGGAAATGGTCTCTCTTGCAAACGTTAAACCATTTTGGTCCTCATGATTTTGAAACTACTGATTTTAGTCCCTAATTTGTGAATGGTGTTAAGTCTGTGACTGCGTGGCAAATGGTGTTCCAGCTGGGCTCGTCATTTGGCGACACGTAGTTATTAAGATGCAGACACGTATTAAATGATTTTTTTCTTTATTTATTTAATTCATTTAATTAATATTATATAATATATTTTTAAACAAGATTTTAACATGTCCACAGTTACTACACTTCATTCTAAGATGCTTCATGTTAAAATCTTGTTTAAAAAATAGATTATATAATATTAATTAAATGAATTAAATAAATAAAGAAAAAAAATTTCGTTTAACACGTGTCTGCATCTTAATAACCACGTGTCGCTAGATGACGAGCCTAATTGGAACGTCGTTCCACGCAGTCACAGATTTGACTTAACGTCGTTCAACAAATTAGAGACTAAAATCAGTAGTTTTAAATGAGGACCAAAATGGTTTAACGTTTGTGAGATGGACCATTTCCAAAAAATGATAATAGTAGATGGACGAAGAACATAATTAATCCTATGTATAAAAGAAGAATTATATATCAATACTTCGGGTAAACACACACACACATATATATATATATATATATATATATATATATATATATATATATATATATATAAGAAAATAAGAGAAAATTATGATGATCGACACTGAATTAATGAACATATAAAGAAAGAAAAATATTTATAATTGAATCAATAAGAAAGAACAAGAAATCAAGAATTATAATTAACTATTAAAAAAGGGGAACAAAAATGACAATTATGGGTAATGAAAAGTTAAAACAAAGACTGATTGAAGTCTTAGAATTACTTTACAATATTTGAATTGGAGTACACGTGTATTTTTTATCAATGTTTTTATTGATTCTTTCATTTCTAAATAAAATTGTGATTAATAAATAATTATGAGTACTTTTATACTAAGGGCTAAATATTTTTGCAAAATTTAATATAAGAATGGGCACTATATAATACCCATACTTTTTTATATATAAATAAATCCATACCTTACCGACTATAAATATCAAATTATTATTAATGTTTGACTAAAAGTATTGGTTTTTAATTTTTAGATACGCAGTGTGCTATATAATAAATTTATTTCTTAAGTCATTACGCACTAAATAATTATGTTTATTATATACTTCATTTTTATTTTTTATTTTGTCATAATATTATTTTCAAAATTAATTTCATACCAAATATCTTTAAGTTTAATTTATTGTTTTTAATTTAAGAAATAGTGTTTTTTTGCGACTGTTACATTTCTTCGACAACACCGATTGTATTCACAGCTAGAAGAATAATAATATATAAAAATATAAATTGAAAAAAATAAAAGTATATCTGAAAATGAAAGAAAATGATGAAGCCACGTGGGGTTTACATGAATGAGATTCATAGGAAGCTGACATGCACAGCACGTGGTGCTCTTCTCTCAGATCTCACTTCCTAAATACATTACACATCAATCAGCATCTTTATTCTCATGCTAAAATAAATACTGGTTTCTTTTATAATTTTTTTTTCATATTTTTTAACTTAACCTAATAATTTTAGGAAGAAAAATTAATTTATGAATATGGATCCATCACAATTTAATATGTATGATATAAATTTATTATTTTTATTGTCTACTGAAAATGTTTTTATTATGCTTTAAGATAAGTCGGATTGGAAAAAAAAAACTAAAAATAAAACTTTTTTGATTGTGAATACGAATATAATAACTTTTAAAATAATTGGTGATATAAATTTGATGACAATATAATAATTTATTAAAGTTGAATTCGTGCTTTTTATTGACACATGATTTGATTCCATTATGTTTAAAGAGCAGGTCTACCACTTTGCCTAATCACGATGGGCATTCAGATACTTACATCAATCAATAATCAAAATTAAAATGACATACCTGTAATTGAATATATCTAAAAGAATTTATTATTTACTAAGATTAATTAAAAAATTATTATCACTTTCTATAGACATCATTAAATGAATTACTCGTAAGCAGCTTCTAACTTAATTCTTTTAATTAGCAACGTAAATAGAAAAATAAATTAGAACTACAAATATAACAAAAAATACAATTTAAATGTATTTACTCCTAAAACTTAGTCAAATTACACAATTAATAGTTATTATATAATATATATTCAATCAATTCAATTATTGAATTTCATAATTTCATTAATCAGGTTAGGTATATAAATTTTCATACAATTTTAAAATTTGTGAAATAAATTACAAATAATATAATAAATTTATAAGATTGAATATATTAATCTGTTTAAAAAATATTGAAAATGTTATTCAAATAAGTTTTACCATAATTCTCTGTATATATTTATTTAACAAATAAAATATCACCTTTATTCTCTTACACGAAGAAGAACCTATTCGTCTTTAAATAACTGAAGAAAAAAATAAATAAATAAATAAATAAAGGGGCGAGGCACACACATGAGAGGTCGGTTGTAACATGGAACCCCATAAAGCTTGCCTTCATCAACGCCGTTGCTTCTCTTTAGCGTGGCAACTTACGAGCCGTCGATGTTTTCAGCTTTCACACTCTGCCGTTTGACTTTGATTGCGTGTGTTACTATTTTCACTTACTTCTTATGGCCCCCACGTGGCACCACAAACACACTCCTCTCTGTCCTCTGTTGCGTGATGCCAACCTTACATCTGGCATGTCCCTTTCTCTTCTAATCCAAACCATAACGTTACCATCTATTTTCATTCACCACGGTTTATTTTTCCTAAAATGCAGACATCATTACATAACATCATGGAAATAATTTTGTCTGCTAAGGAAATTTTCTTTGATAATAAAATTATCCAATTAAAAAAACATAAGAACTTGATATTTTTATTTAAAAGAATAGTTCCGTTGGCGTTGGCATAATGTGGTAGCAGCATAACGGCACACGGGATTTACGTGAGGTGAAGCAACCGCGTTTTTACTTCCAATGAAAAGATGCCACGTGAATCTGTGGCTGTGTGTACGTGGCTTATAAATAAGCATGCAGAATTCTTCGGTTTCGTCTCAACTTACAAATTCGGCAGTTAAAGGTTTTCGGTGTTTTGTTCAAATCAGAATTGTTCCTCTGCGTTTTTTGTGAGTTGCAACTTTACAGAGAAAAGCTTCCAAGTTAAGAAATCCAGAGACCAAAAATGGCAGGTGACGGTACAGCTACATGCATAGACATCCTTCTTGCTATCATCTTGCCTCCTCTTGGGGTTTTTCTCAAATATGGCTGCAAGGTATTCATAGATTTTACATTTTTTTTCTTTGCACAAAGATTTTTCAAGAAATTTTGGTTATTACTTTATGTTTGGTGACGATTTGTTGGATGCAGGTGGAGTTCTGGATTTGTTTGGTGCTAACCCTTTTTGGTTATATACCTGGAATTATCTATGCTGTCTATGCCATCACCAAGTGATCACACTTTAGCTTTTGTAAGTGATCCTTTTACATGGAAGATTCTCATTTTGTTAAAGCCATGGGATTATCTTTTTTTTTTTTTCTTGTAAAGTAAACATTCAATTTACTTCAAGGAATTTGGGTTTGAAATAATTTGGCTGTTGGAATTTTTGGGGCTTCAAGCAGCCATCTCCAGTACCCTGTTCTACTCGGCCACATTAAGACGAAACCCATATATTTTTTTTTTGTTTTCTTCTTTCCTTCATAGAAAAAGAAAGCACAAAATCTTCATTCAGAAGTAACTTCTTACAATTAAGGGCATGTTGTTCCACCTCGCACTACTTCTGTGCTAGTTTCTTGAGATAATAATTGTGATTAAAGGGATTTGAAGTGGGTTACTGGGTTTATCTTTGAGTAGCTTTACTTTAATGGTGGACCTTCTAATTTCACTGATGAAATGATGTTTCTTTTGGCAGGAAGACAATAAACAAATGTCATGGGCGTTTCTGTCATTCAAGTCACATATTAGTGTTTCTTTACTGTATCAATGTCAATGTCATCCATTTTTTTTTTATGCTCTGTTTCTAAAATTCCTCTGTTTTTAGCTTAAGCGAGTGTGGAGTGTGTAGCTTGTATGTAGTCTCTAGTGTTAATCGATTTGAAATACACAATTTGATTTGTATCAATGGTGTTGTTCAAGTATGTAATGTAAATTGTGCTATTCTTGACTTTCAAATGAATAAATTGAAATTTTTTCTTATGACACACTGGTTAGATTTGTGGGAACGCATTTGACTTTATGAGGTGTTCTGTCGATGTCATTCATCTGTTTAATGGGGACAAGGTTCTTGAATTATTGAGCCTTTTGCACATATTCAGTCTTATCTTTAAGACAAAGAAGAAGAAAAAGTTAACGATAATGATATCGCCTAATAATATCATCACCCAATGATATTACCAGAGAATCCGATTCAATATCAGTATGTCCTTGATGAGTAAGTACATTATTCAATAGTTTAATTTTTATTTATTACATTTAAACATAAACAGTAGCAGGAAAACGATGATAAATTTGTCGGGAATCCCTTGAGAAGTAAACAAGTAAACGAAATTCATGAAGGATTTACTTAATTTGTACACATTTTCTGTCAATCCTTCGTTTACACTCTTGATGTGCAAGTTGATAGGAGTTGAGCATGGTGCCTGCTCTGGCAGCTATAATTATGATTTTTTTTTTGTTATCATGGTTTAGCCTCTGCTATGATACTTGCTGCTATTAGGTGTTAGGAAATGAGTTGTTTTTTCCTGCTCAAACCTAATTACTATTGTACATGCCATTTCTACTTTAGTTATTTAAACCTTGGTGATACGACAACTTCAGTAATACAATCTTATCTACTAAGAATTTGACCACCTTTCGTATGTGGTCCATATAAAATAAATTGTGATGTGACAAACACAACAGATTTAGCGGCCTAATTGGATAATAACTTATTTTAGTACAATTAATCTAACAACGTTTTTGGAAAATGGCAAACAGAGACACTTGGGACAAGGCGTTTGTAAAATCAGGCCATAACTAACGTATCAAACTATGTTATCAAATTCTTTAGTGACAGTTCATTCATGGGAAAAAGGAGAGTTCGGAAAATCTGACACGTTTAATCGGTTAATAAAGTTATATATATATATATATATCTGACACGTTCATGAGAAATTCTCAATGGTACGTAAGTAGGGGTGATAACATGGATTTAACTTGTTAGATTGGCTTATAGGCCTGTAAAAATAATACGGGGTACGGGGTGAGTCAGGTTAATGAACCCATAGACTCATAGTAGCCTGGTCCATTGGAGCATGCAGTTTGTATGGACTGGTCAGCGATCTATGCTGTTCGGTCCAAATGAAAAAAAAATTTTGCATTTATGTGTATGAGTTACTTTTTTTTTGGACTCTTGCATTAACGTTCTAAATTATTGTATGACTGGAAAAGATAAATATTATATATTTTTTAATGTGCTAAAATTTGAAAAATACATTTTGTATGTCAAAGTACGAATATGGATATGATGAAAATTTTGAAAATTATCAAATTATCATCCAATTCCCCGAAGTCTTTGCTTTAATAATTTTGTGAACTTCTTAAAGTTTTTCAACTTTTTGAACATTGAAAGTTTTATCATAAGAATTTAAAAAAAAATAAAAAAAAATAGGCTGACCCACAAGTCCATGGACCCACAAGTCCATGGACCCACACTTATGTGGGACGGGCCATACTTGCCAGTCCGTGTTAAAAATGCAGGACGAAGCGGACTAGCTCACATTGTACAAACTAGATACAGATCAGACTTAAACGGGTCAGATCAGCCTGCATTGTCACTCTTAACGGGAAGTCCTTCTTACTCCTTTGGTATGCATACAACTTTTTAAATAGTAATCATGTATATCAACGTGTGTTTGGTTTGGCATGTATTCGATCACCATATGTAATAAGAAAACAAAAATTATTCGCTGTCAATATCCTACATAAAAAACAATGAAAGGATCACTTTTAGAAACCTACAAACGAAGGCAAACCACAAATCTTTGATCTACACCATGTTGATTGTTTGTTGAGTAAAATCCACGTAGTGGTAGGTGTACTAAACAAACTATTAAAAATCTATTATGAGATTAAGTTTTCTTTGTAGTGAGCAGATATTTGGAGCAATTGAAACCACAGTGCAACTCAATTTCACATTAAGTTTTCTTTGTTGTATAGCATGAATGTCGGCAGAGAATTATTCACAACCTACTTTTGTCCTGTCCACCTAACAAGTACCAGTAACTGAAAATAAAGGCCATCACTGATATTCCATCAAGCCATCCAAAAATGTAGCATATCCTCCTTAAGACACACCTGTACAAATCCTCCCACATCACAAAAGTAAGCTTAAAAGACCTTTCCAGACTCACCACAACCCAACTACATATCAAATCAAGGCATTTCAATCTCACTTCATTTTCACTTCCCTCATTTTCTACCTTCTCTAACAAGCACAATCTTAATTATTCAATAGATATAGTCATAAAACATCCAAAAATTTTCAGCCAAGGAATCACTTGATAGACAAAGCATGTTATTTAGAAATGGACAAGTTATGAGAAGAAAAAAATATGCGCAAAAGATGTTTGATGAAAAACAATTAAAATATAGCTTTTATATTAATTTATTGGAAACTTATCCGATATATAGAATACAATATCGCATAATATAAGAGAAAAAATAAAACCTAATATATCATCATAATACATGGATATTTGATAATAATACAAAAGAATAAAATATATGATATCTTCATCAATAGAATTAATATATCATCATGATCTCTAACACCCCTCTTAAGATGGACATGAAGCTTATGAAAACCCAACTTAAAAGTAGCATTGTTTGAAGAGATTGAGAAAGCCAAGAACGAGAAAACCAAGAACGAGAAAGCCGAGAACTTGACAAAACCGAGAACTTTAGAATTTTTTTTTCAGATAGGGGAAGGTAATGATATAGGTGTTTTTGTTTTGATACCATGTTAGATATGTATAAGCTATGTGAAGGAAAACTATGCACAAGAGGTGTTTGATGAAAAACAACTAAAATATAATTTTCATATTGATCTATTGAAAACCAGTCCAATGTATAGAGTACAATATCCTATAATATAAGGACAAAAATAAAACCTAATATATCATCATAATACATGAATATTTGATCATAATTCAAGAAAATAAAATATATGATATCTTCATCAATATAATTAAAATCAGAAGATATATGATATCTCTAACAAAGTAAGCAGAAAAAGTTCATCATCATTATATTGAAGTAATGTCTAAGTAAGAAAAGAGAGAGATCATACTCATTTTAGAAGTAGAGCATACCTCCAAGCAGAGAGAACTAGAGATGTTAAAATGGGTTTTAACTCATGAGTCAATCTGGTTCACCACAGGTTCGAGTCGGGTTGGATTGAAAATATTTTATTTTTTCAAAAGTGAGTTGAAATGAATTTGACTCACTTAATCCACGGATTAAACGAGTTCGAGTTGGGTTGAAGGTGGATTGATCCGCAACCCACCAACAACAATACTGTTAATTTTTTTTTATTTTTAAATATTTTTTTATTATAAATATGTATTACTTATAATTACATAGGTTCACAATTTGATATTTTTAAATACTTAAATGTTGCTCAGTAATATTAGAATAGTTTGAATACTTAATTATTTGTTTGCCAAATTATATATGTTGATATTTTAATCTTTAATTACTATCTTTATAATAATATTTCAAGAATGAGGTGAACACTTTCATTCCACTATTATCATTCCACACTATTATAAAAAAATAAATCAAATCAATTTACTTTTATTGTAATGCAATAAATACATTAAAAAATTGCAAAAAAAATATATTTGTAAATGAGTCAATCCACCAACTTATAGTAAGTACGGTTGCAAAATTTCTGGTTCACCAAAAAATAAGTCGGATTGAACTGACCCATTTTTAGCTCATTCCTTGGCCGGCCAATCTATGTGAACCGAATTGACTCACTTTAACACTCATAGATAATCTTGCAAAAAAAAAAAACCATTTTTTTTTTTCATTTTCTAATTAAGGTAATTTTCTTAATTAAATAATATACTCTTTACTGTTGTCATAAGATCTCTTAGATTTTATTTATATTGACAAGGATCAATTTTGTCAACAATTCATGACAGTAAGTTGTTCACTTTAAATCAATAAAATTATTTATCACATTAAAAAAATATATCAAAAAAAGAAAATTTTAATATTTTTATAAAATATTCTAATTGATTAAAATAGAAGAATAGACCTTATTGTATGCAACACTACACAATCTCTCTTTTCATATAACATTATTCTATCTCTCCAATAATACTCTCCCATTATAATATTGCTACACTCGATCTTATGCTCGTTCTCTTGATTTAGTGTTCCTTATATTCTTTCTTGATTGATCAGAGCCCTCTTTTTCACCAACTACTAGGTTTGTCTTTTTTTTTTTCCCTCACATCTTTATGCATTTATTCTTAGATTAGGGTTTGTTGCTTCAATTTATGCTTTCTTTTTTTGGGTTAGTTTTGGTTTAATTGAAGTATATTTTGTTTTTTATTTTTGAGAAGGTTGTATCTTTGTTTGCATATATATATGAACACATAGATGTTATATATCAGGACGTGTCAATGTTAATATAAAACTTGATTTTGGTGTTGATTGTTTTTAATATAATGTAAAACATAAATTGTTTTAGTTTATATCGATAAAAAGATATTGTGATACTTTGTGATCTTAGAAAAGGAACTTGCACTAGTACTGATATAAGTTTTGCTACTAAACGAAATAATATCACTTGATTGTCTACCTAATATTTTTCAAAGCACCATATAATTGGGCCTAACAAGACTTAACCTAGCTTCGGCCCATTGAAAATACCGAATCAAAGTATTTTTAAGTGGCACGACTGGTTTTTGTTACTTCACTTTCCATTTTTTATAACATAATATTAATCTCTTATTTATCAATCATATTTTACAAACAATATTTTTGAAACTAGATTCATCATTCAAACAGTTAATGCAGTAATTCAAGATTCAATCATAATTGAACCAGTATTAATAAAGTAATAATAATAATTAAAAAAAATGCATAGAATAATATTGTAACTATATAATATACTAGCAACTAAAAATAATACCTAGTTTTATACATTCTCAACATTTTAGTACATATGCAAAAATTTTAGTCAAAATATTAACAATATATATATATATATATATATATATATATATATATATATATATATATATATATATATAATAAGTTTACACTTAGAATAACAAAAATATAATATTTTAATTTAATTTAAATTTTAAAAAATCCAAAATGACGTGTTAAGCATTTCTTACTGACTACTGCATTTAGTTTCTTTTTTATTGATTTTAACCAAAATATCAATTCTTTAATCGTTTTTTATACTGCTTTTTGTGACTAATATCTATATCTCTTGTTCAATTCTGACAGGGATAATGTCGTCATGTTTATCTAATATCATTTTAGATAATGAAATATTACCCAATACAAACATATTTTGAATTATTAAATATTATGTTATACTAGAACCATATTAAGTTATTAAATATTTAAAAAATAGGCTAATGTCTACTTTTGGTAAAATTTAATATTAAGAATTTAATTTTAAGCAAACATTTGAAAAAAAAAACAAATTTGGTGAAAATTGAATTATTGTATCGAATAAGGAAATCGAAATAAGAATTAATCTATTTAAAGGAACTTAATCGAAGCAGTGGGATCCACTTTTTCTTTTACTTTCTTACCCTTTCCTCTCTCTTGCAAACGAAGCGATGGAAGGAATGAAGACCGGTAAACTTTCTTCCTGTTTCTGCGAAAGCACAAGGGTTAGTAAAAGATTCATATCTTGAATATTCTGTAAATATGGCAACGCATAAAGGTTTAGCAATTTGTGGATCGTGGTTTTTAATTATTTTCCAATTCAATGCGCAAATGCAATCGTTGTAAAATGTCAAAAAATTTATGCTCAGATTCAGATAGGTTTCGTTTGGAACCCAAGACAGTGGTGTGATTCCAGGAATTTAATCTGGAATAGATGAGTTAGGTCTTTATAAAGAGCAGATGATTTAGAGAGAAGATATTGCATGAAATGAGATTGTGAATTGTTATTAGTTTTTTCTTTTTTCTTTCTTGCAATTGTAGGCATGACTAGGCAGAAAGTGAAACTCGCGTATATCAGTGATTTGACGGCAAGGAAATCGACGTACAAGAAAAGGAAGAAAGGTATTATTAAGAAGGTGAGTGAACTGACGATTCTGTGTGGGATCTCAGCCTGCGCTATAATTTCAAGTCCTTTTGAAGCTAAGGCAGAGATTTGGCCAGATCCTGAGGGAGCGAAGAAAGTGATTGAGAAGTATCTGGATGCATCTGTGATTGATGAAAGCAAGAATGTGAACCAGGAGAGTTTCCTGATGCAGAGGATTGGCAGAGCCCAGGAACAGCTGAAGAAGCTGCGTCAGGAGAATGAGGAGAAGGAGAAGATCTTGTCCATCTTCAGGTACATACAAGGTGAAGACCTCCCAACTGATATTCAAGAACTCAAACAACTCAAAAACCTCATTCAGAATACTATGAAGGAAACTAAAAACAAGATGGACGACCTCAATTCTGAGTCTGTGTAGTGTCTTTCAGAACATTTTAATAAAAAACACTGCAAATTCTATCATTTTACTGCTCTTAATCGCAGAACAAGAGATGCCATGCTTAAATTTTGGTACATTTAAGCAATAAGAATCTAATGCAGGGTTAGATTGAAAGGTAGGAGCAAAGTACCTATTTTATTTCATAAAATTTGGAGACAGAGTTAAAATTAGAGGAACATATTGGATCATAACAGATAACAATTATTTAAAGGGAGTTACTGCTGCATAAAACAAATGACGTATTAGTCTCTATCAGAAACCAAATTTCAATAATTCAATTTAGGCAACAAATATTTTGTTTGTTTATCCTGAAGTTGCAGTCTCTTTTAATTGAGGAATCTTCCATATGAATTACTTTTTTAACACATCTTGGTCTTCTTCAAATCAAACCATCTTCAGAAAGAACTTGTTATTTTCTCCTCAACAAATGACACTCCAATTATGATAAGATATTAGCTTTTCTTTTATGTTCACTCATCCATCTAAACAATCTTATTTATGCTAGACTTATTTCCCCCAGTATAATTTTTCTTCTGGTGTCACAGAAACTGAAATTATGCTTGAAGCAATTTGTCATTTGGTCAATCTTGCAGCTCTTACTCCGACTTGAACTTTTGCAGTTGACTTCTAATATGGATAAAGAAGGAGTCTGCTGATAGGAACCGAGATTCACTGGATAATATTTTATATGAATTCCCTAATAATTACCAGCGCCACTATGTTCATGCTTCTCCTCGGTAATACATTTGATGAATCCTGTATGTATATGCATACTGGATTGAGTAATCCTGTGTACAATTTCGGATCTGTTTGATAATGCATATTGGATCGATCAATTCGGAAATTTAACTCTGAATTAAACAATTTAGTATGCACTACTGGATTTTGTAATGCATATAAATGAGAAAAATGTTGGAGACGTGAGGGTCTAGAGGGACGACCATGGAAAGAAAGAGTAAACAACTTTAGGATTTTTAATATATTTTATTTAGGGGTAAGATTATATAAAACATTTCATTGGGGTGCAGGAAGAAAAAATGGGTTGCAGGAAGAAATGTTCTTCATTAAAAAACCCATACTATTTTTGTGTCATGGGCTATATCTGACAATTGACTAGCATGAGTGATAAGCTGGGTCGGGTGGGTAAAATTTTTGGGAGTTTCTTCCTGCACCTCCAAACACTACTTCATTAACCAATTTTTTTTTTTTTTAATTCTCATTTTGCTCTTTGGTTAAAAATTATAACATTTTTCTCTTTCTCTCTAACTCCACTTCCAAGTTTTTTTTCTCTTCCGAATGTCGACATCCGGAACCTTGTTTTGTTATACACATGTCAACATCTGATATTTTATTTTATTTTTTAATCTTTTGTTTGTTACAGATATTGACATCTGGTGTTATACTTTTTTTTTCATTTATGGATGTCAACATCCGGTATTTGATTTTGTTTCACGAATGTTGACATATGATTATTCATCTATATAATAAAATAAGGCACCGGATGTTGACATTTGTTAGAAAAAAAAGGTTAAATTATATCTTTGGTCCCCATTTTCATAGCAAAATTTGAATTTGATCCCTCAGTTCTTTTTTATCTCAATCTGGTCCCTATTTTGAGAAATTTGATGCAATCAAGTCCTTTTCGTTAGTGGTATAGTAACGGTGTTAAATGGGGTGCCACGTGTCAGCTTATGAATTTTTTGAATTTTTTTTATTTTTGAATTTTTTTATTTTTTATTTATTTTTAAAATTTTTTTTTAAAAAAATTAAAAATTTACCATGTGCCAAGCTGACATCGTGTCCCGTGGCAGTGACAATGCCACGTGTCACTGTTATGGCAGGTGTCATTTTCTCATTCTCAATTTGGTTCCTATATTTTAATTTTTGTCTTAATTTAGTCCCAATATTTGTAAAATGATGCAATTTCGTCTCCCTCCAAATTGAAACAAAAATTATAAAATGTTATACAAATATTTTTATTAAATTTGATTTTTTTATTCAAATTGATATTTTTATTATATATTTTCAATAAAATTAAGTTTATTTAAATTTGTTTCACATTCAATTTTACTTAAAATTATTTTCAAATTCTAAATTTATTTGTTTTTGATTGTTACATAAACTAGTTAATTTTTCTTAAATTATATAATTTTTATTTTTATACCAACTAAAATATTTGTATAGAAATTATTGAATTTTACACATTTTAAAATTATGCAATTATTTAAAATATAAATTAAAATAAAAAACAATATTAAAGTATGATGTAATAAAATATCAATATAATTTATGAATTTTTTTGTTATTATCATTATTTTCTATTAACAACTTTAAAACAATTTTAAATAAAGTTTAATGTAAAATATAAATTAAAATAAACTTAATCTTGTTAAAAATATTTAATTGAAATATCAATTTTGATAGAAATATTTGTGCACATTTATATAGAAATTAAATTTGGTTTCAATTTGGAGAGGGACAAAATTCCACAATTTTTACAAAAATTGGAACTAAATTGAGACAAAAATTAAAATACTGGAACTAAATTGAGAATAGGAAAATGACACATGGCATAATAGTGACACGTGGCACTATCACTGCCACGTGGCACAATATCAGCTTGACACGTGGCACAATATCAGCTTGACACGTGGCAAATTTGTAATATTTTTTAAAATTTTCAAAAAAATAAATAAAAAATAAATAAAAATTCAAAAAAAAATCAAAAAATCCATGAACTGACACGTGACACCCCATTTAACACAGTTACTACACCACTAACGGAAAGGACTTGATTGTATCAAATTTCCCAAAATAGAGATCAGATTGAGATAAAAAAGAATTGAAAGACTAAATTCAAATTTTGCTACAAAAATGGAGACCAAAAGTATAATTTAATAAAAAAAATCTTGGGAGTGAATTAGTGATAGACAATAAAATTGTAGTTATTTTTAACTGAGAGACAAAATAATAATTTAAATTTTTTTGAAATAAAAAAAAATGTTTGGAGGTGCAAGAATAAAATTCCAAATTTTATTGGGATCCATATCTGATAAAACCTTAGTCTCATTCTAGAGAAAGCCCAATTATTAAATAAAATACTAAACTTGAAACTTCTTTTTGCGTGCGGTTGATCTCCTGAATAGGTTTGCATTTAATATGAGAATTTAGATAAATTATAATTCTTTTTTCACTAATAAACTTATGTTAATGAGTTAATTAATTACTTTGCGACTTCTTCTAGTCCACTTTAAATACAATACAGATTTTATTGAACTGAAATAACATTGTCTACAAATCACAAAATCTTAATAGTGTTTTCCTTTTTTAATCTAATGAATAAATGACTTGTTTTAAGATTATTATCCTCTACTTCCTTTTTTTTCTATTGTATCCGTACAATTGTGAATCTTCGATCAATATTTTGGAGTTTCAAAATTTTGGTTAAATTATTTTTTTATCTATTTTTTTTTTTCAAAAATGTCAAGTTGATTATCTAAAATTTTTTAGTCTTAATTTAGTCCCGATTTTTTAAAAATTTGTGTAATTTGATCTTTTTCGTTAAATTTCTTAAAGCGAAGCAAGAATTTTTCATCAAAATTGACATAAAGATTATATCAATTATACTAACAAAATAAACCATTATTATTCATAAAAAATCTTGACTCGATTTAAGAAATTAACAAAATGAAAAAGACAAAAATGCATTATTTTTTCAAAAATCGGAACCATATTGGGACTAGAAAAACTATAAGACCAACTTAATATTTCTGAACAAAAACATGAATCAAAAGAGCAATTTCAAAATTTTTATATAAACTAGTAAAAATATTGTATTTACTTCTTTTATAATTAAAGAAATTATAATTATGTTGTTATTATAATTATAAAATTAAATAAAAATAATTTTTATAATTTTATTATAATTAATTTTTATTTATAATGATTAAATTTAAAACAATAATCAAATAAAAAATAGTTAAATTAAATAAATAATCATTTAAAAGATAATATTGATGAAATAACTATTTTTATTTAAAAAATATTTAAAAGGTAAAATAAAAAATTTAAAAAATAAATATGGACATGAAAGTTGTTTTTCCTTATATATATATATATATATATATATATATATATATATATAAATGTATAAAAATTTATTAAAATATCAGGTATTTAAAATATTAAATTTTTTAAAAAATATCAAAAATTATATATTAAATATATAAAAGTAAAAAAAAAAATGGGGGTCATGGCCCCTTATCTCTCTTAAGATTCGCCTATGCGTACAATATTATAAATATAAACAGCGATGAATTTACAACAAATATTTTGGAAGTCTAAAAATTTAATATTAATATATATTTTTTTAAGATACCAAATATATAATTATATATATATTTGGAGCCAAGGTCCTTATCTGCAACCATCAAAATCATATTTTTAAAAGAAAATAAATACATCATTTTTTATGAATTAATTTTAACTTATATATAAGGTAGTTTATAAAAGTTCATTAATATTTTTGAAAGAATTATTTTGTGCCCTTTATAAAAAATCCTATGGATCAAATATAAATTTCTAAGAAATTGAAAATAGTTAAATTTAGATATTGTATGTAAATTTAATAAAAATAAGAACTCACATTAACATTAATATTAATGTATTCTTGTAATGTATTTTATCCATTTATAATTAAAAAAATTTCACTTTATCATTTACCAACTTAAAAAGGTTAAAAGCCAATTGTATACTTATAAAACTTTATCGTTGCTTGCTGATAAATATTTTGATTAAATATTTAATATTTGGATTAAATATATTTTTTCCTTTTAATGAAATGAAATGAAAGTGAAAATTAGAATTAGTCTTTTGTCGAAACTTTCCAGTCTAGTTCTCTAATCTTAGAAATGCATAAACTTAAACTTTTTTAATTAAATTTTGTCAAGTTTAATTGTCATTTTATGTTAGCGGAGATGTGTTAAATAGTGTAAACAATTCAACTGTTATTATGAAACGACAATCAAAACATCAAATAACATTGATAAAGTTTAGTTAATATGACTAAATTTATGCATTTTTAAAGTTAAAGAACTAAATTGAACCAAAATTTCCTCTAAATTTTATTAAAAGTTAAGGAACTAAAAATATATTTAACTTATTATACAACTAACTATTTAGTCCATTAAAAATAATTTTTTATTTAATGATTAATGTCTTATAGGGTGTATTAGGTTATGATTTATTTTAAAACATTTTCTTATATTTTATTACGACTTTTAAATGATGTAAATAAGTCTTGTCTTATTCAGTTATGTCTATATGATTCTGTAATTCTGTAAAGGAACAATAAAATCTAATTATAATAAATTAAAATTGTTTGTAGCTTATATACAAAATTTGTTGTTATTAACAGATATTAATGAATTACTTTTTATGATAGCTTTCAATTTCAACTAATTTTAAGTATTTTTTTTTAATTAATAAGATTTTAAATACCATATCCATCACCAGTAGCACCTAAATTTTGTAGACTTTTCTTATCCCATTTTTTGTTCAGATTTTTTCCCCTTCACACATCCATTAACTCTTTGTTTAAAACAACATCAATATATTTTTATGTTGTGCTTGCTAATTTTCTTCACGATTTTTTTAAAATTTTCAATTAAACTAATAGAGACATTTTAATCTTTGATATTATTTCAAATCCTAAAACAGAGAAACAAGATGTTAATGCAGGAAGAATTCTAAAGATAGTTATTTATTAAGAAATTAAAAATTTGTATTGCTTTATAATCCAAATCTTATATTATGGTAATTTATAAGTATTTTCTATAAATTCATGAATGTTTTTCAAAATATAACAAATTCATAAAGTTACTTTCAATATTTAAAATTATTAAGATACAAATCCATTAAAAACTAAAAAAGAAAATCTTAATAATACTTAAAAAAAAAATCTACAAGTAATATATCTTTAAATCTCTTAAAAATTATCAAGACTTTTATATTCTATGATAGTTTTTTTAAGATCTGAACAATAATATGTGTGCAACACCCTTAAATTAAAGAAATATTTAAAAAAGAAATATTATATTAGTAAACTAATCATAACAATATAAAAATATATGATCATATTATACATAAAATAGTCATTTGAATACAAAAATCTCTTATATCAAACAATATCTTAAAATATCAATGGAATCAGATCATAAGATATCAAATCAATTCACAGCACTAAAAACTTAGAAATCCAATCTTTGAAAAATGCTAGCCCTAGAACTCAAACCCATAACTCTATAGCCTGGTCTACACCATATATATATATATATATATATATATATATATATATATATATATATATATATATATATATATATA
>Ga0209589_1003489_pt1 | contig 27448 bp, 10 predicted proteins | sample CowpeawhiteBW_FD_187525 | JGI IMG/M metagenome (GOLD analysis project Ga0209589, IMG submission 187525) | Root nodule microbial communities of legume samples collected from California USA - Cow pea white BW (SPAdes) (version 2) | ecosystem: Host-associated > Plants > Roots > Nodule | place: USA...
ACAACGTGGATTTCACCGCCAACATATTTCAATCCCCTATTCCTTTCAAACCTACCCATATGATGAAATGCCACCGCAAACCCCATTTGCAACCCTACATTTCAAATAAAGCACAAACCCAACAAAAACAACAACAATCGAACTTTAATAACAGCAAAACCAGAGTAAATCGAACAATGAACGAAACAAAATTTGTAAACAATACAACTTAACTTACCTCAGTTCACCAATGTTGATTTCGTCGTTCAAATATCACCACAAAACCACTTTGATTTCGCTGTCAATGAAGTTTCTGTATCCTTCGCTGAGTGCAACCCACTTCGACTTCGTCGTTCACCACCTCAAGTTTAGGGTTTTTGGCAAAAAACCCTTTCTAATCTCAAAGGTTATGCTTACTTTCGCAGAATGTTAGCTGAAAACATTACTAACTTAACCATACTTCTTTAATTAATGAACACGTGACTGAAATTTGAACTACTATAACAACACTTTTTTAATTAATTAACACATGAGCTGAAAGCATTATTACAGTACCCCCAAAACGTGCATAATATTGTAATTGAAGAGAAAGCCTTAAACGGGATCCTTACGTGGCCATCCGTTAGCCAGGTGTCAATTCAATCTAACGGAGTTTAAAATCGGGGACCAATTCCATGCAATTTAAAAGGTCAGGGACTGAAATGGATCAATCGTTAGATGGGGGACTAAAACCAAAAAACACTAATAGTTGGGGGACGAAAAACATAATTAACCCTATTTTCAATAACATCGTAAATGAGGACTGAATTGTTGATTGGAAAAGATAACATCATTTCAGAAAGAAGGTAGTACATGATGGTTGAGCGTTTTTTGTGTATTGCATGTGGCTGCTTTATTATGTTAATGTTGCGATGCAACTTTGTTGAGAATGTGGTCCAGCTATAAACCTTGGTTTCTGTTTTCTATGTTTCGTTGGTAAGAGAACAAAACAGAAACAACAAACGCAATTTTGCAGAACAGTAAAGTGAGGTCGGTGCTGTATTTGGTTTGGTTTGCACATTTTCTTCAGCAAATGAGATTCTTCGAAATGTCAACGATGCACAGCAACATTGGTGATGTTGGTCTCATCTCTGTGTGCGTTACTCTCTTTTTCTGTTCCAGAAAAAGGTTGAAGCTCTAACCTAATATTGCATATGGGCTGCTTACAACAAATGACTTCGGCCCACTAAGACCACCTAAAGATTGTTACAATATCTGTCGTCAGGTTTGTTTGAATCAATTTTTGTATCCTATGACAAAATAATGGTAATATATATATATAAACATGTTCAGTAACTTAAACAAGAACTTAAAATTTATTAATTATTTGCTGAGAATTTATTCTTTTAAATATTTAAATAATATATTTAGCTAATAATATGAATGAATACTATTTGAATCATGTTGAGATATATATTATATGTGATCTTCTATATTTCAAGTAGATCTTTTAAAATATTAAAAGTCAACTAAATCCTGCCGGTGAATGCACTGTATTTTACCCACCATTACTATGAAAGTAGAAAATAGATAATGATATATAAATAACAAAACCTAGTTTTGATGCTCAAAATGGTAGTAAAATGGGCTAGCCGGCCCGTTTAACACGGGCTGCGACCAGCCTTCACAGGTGGGCTTTTAAAAAAAGTTTAAATATTCAATTTATAAATTAATTTAAACAAATAAGATTAAGTATCGAAGATAGAATATGTTGGCATTTTATTTAAATATAGCAAAAAGTAAAATTAATAAGCATCTATTTTAATTTTAAGATTACAATTATTTTTAAAAAATACATAGTAAACTTTTAAATTTAAATTTTTAATATATTTTCATTTTTTCTTTTCGAAAAAATTTTAGTTGACAAGCCAAGGACTGAAATAATTAATCTAATAGATTGAGTAAAACTCATTTTTTTCCTAGTTCAGTGAGATGACTTAAAAAACATAAACGTTAAAATTATTTTAAAATAACAAAAATTTCTCTAATTTTTCAATTATTTCTTCTTTTTTTCTTAAATACACTCTTTATTGCTCTACATGTTTTAAGGTGGAAATCTGTTGAAAATATTCCTATTGATTTATCAAGTTTCTTATCCTTACACTAAATTATTAGGTAATGTAGATTAAGGTTGTTGAAGATTTTGATTATTGACCTATTTATATTAATTAAGTCACTTACTCATTATCAGATTTATTGTTTGATTAATCGTTCGACGTGACATAAAATTTGTATAAATAGTCAAGAAAAAATTTTGTGGACAATCCAATTAATATTAATTAGGAGGAGTTCAAAGTGCACTAGCACCACTCAACTCGATGTGTCACATATTTGTATAAATAATTAAAATTGGATCATGTAAAGAGTCCAAATAACGATAAGTGAAACCTTATAAGTCAAATAGACATACTTATTTAAGAAAATGGAATAAATAAAATTAATAATTGCAAAATATTATCTTATGACTTTTGTTGATTTCACGATCTTATGTGTCCTATCGATCCATTAAATAAAATAAATTATAATTTTTCCCATTTACTCTTATTTTCATATATTTTAAAATATCTTATCCATTACATATCAGAATGTCAGGAAAGTTTTTAAACAATCATGGACAAACTCAAATTCTTAAGAACCCCACTCTACTATTACATCGGAATACAATAATTGATGAAATTCAAGATTCGAAATTATTCACAACTCTTAATTAATACACAAGCATGTTCAATAACTTACACAAGAACTAAAAACTTATTATTTATTTACTGACAATTTATTCTTTGAAATATTTGAAGAATATATTTAGCTACTAATATGAATGAATACTATTTGAATCATATTGAGATATATGTTATGTGTGTATTTTTCTAGTTCATTTTGTTTTTTCTAGTTCAGTGAAATGACTTAAAATAAATGAACGTTAAAATTATTTTAAAATAACAAAAATTTCTCTAATTTTTCAATTATTTCTTTGTTTGTTGTCTTAAATGCACTCTTTATGGTTCTACATGTTTTCAAGGTGAAAATCTACCGAAAAAATTCCTATTGATTTATTCAGCTTCTTATCATTACACTAAATTATTAGGTAATGTAGATCAGGGTTGTCGGACATTTTGATAGTGGATATTTCATATACAGTTCTTACGACTTAAGATAATATATATAAAAGTTACTTTTTCTGTTCTAAAAAAGTATTGATCTAGTCTTTTTTAGGGTCCAAGACCAGTTCATTAGGGATTTCTAGAAACTCCCATTCAGCCCCACTCATTTTCATTATGTCTCTCTTCTCAGGAATTGTTCCCCTTTTTCCCTCACACTATTGAAACAGAGAACTCTGCTAGGGGATAATCTCTTTCCATCTTTGAGCTAGTTGAGCTCCATTTCTTCCACGTAAGTTGATCCTCAACTTATACTTTCTCCTTTCCAGCTCTACTATTTTGTTCATCTTCGTAACCATGTTTTTGTTTTGGTGTCAGTATTTTCAACTCTCAAATATGTTCATGGAGTTGTGGTGCTCATATGTTGGGTGTCTGTTTTTGTTTGCTAGCATCTATCTAGATAAGGGAAGTTAGGGTTTAAAACTTTTTATGATTATCGTAAGTTTTTCTGGTTTTAAATCATGTTTATGATGTTTGCTCGTTGTTATGGTTACCTGGAAATGGTTGAAATGTTGTTTGGTACTGCTTTTCTGGTTTTCATGCGTGAACAAGGAAGAACTTTGTTGTTTTCGTCCAAGCGAGCGAGTCTCGTCTAAGCGAGAGTATAAGAAACTCTCTCAGGTTTATGCTCGAGTTGTCGCTCAAGCGACGAGAGCTCCAATTTTGAGCGAGAGGTAATCTCACTCAGACGAGGAGGTCTCACATAAAGGAGAAGTCGTAGAAACCTCACTGTTTCACTGCTCGAGCTCTCGCCTAGGCAAGAAGGGCTCGTTTGAGCGAGAACTTCCAACCTGAGTGAGACTAGTGTAGGGTCGTGCTCTAGTTATGTTTTCTTCTCTGATGTGGTTGTTTGCTTGTATGATAGAGTGTTTTACCGTAAAAGCATGAAGTATGATGCCATGTATGTTGTATGAGATTAAATGAGAATGGGATTTTGCTATATTAAGTGTGAAATGAAACATGGATTGGTTGGTTGGTGGTGCTTTGGCATGAGATGATAATGCTTGAGATGGCATGTGGAATGTTGTTAACAAAAGTGTTAGAAAAATAATTACTCAAATAATACTAATAATAATAAAAATATGAAACAACATAATAATTATTATTATTAGAGCAATAATAATACTAAGACATATATGTAAATCAATGAATATTAATCAAAGATCAACGATTATAATAACAATAATAAATAAAAAGTAAATAATAGATAAAAGATAAAAGGTAAGGAGTAGAAATAGCTTGGGTTGAGGCACGCATAGTATTATCCTTAGAGAGAAAACGCCTTTACTACACAGGGTTAAACAAATAGACAATCATATGTGTTTCAAATCGTATGTGTTTCTCTCCTAAGATACAACAACTCGTCAGATCGATCGAGTGCAGCGAAGGATCTCCGAACCTTATGAACACCATTGTTTAAATGTTTAAAGAGATATTATATAAAAGAAAAGAATAACACTTTTAAGAAAACTTTAGTGTTTGTTGTGTCTTTGTTGTATTTTTCCTCATGCACATAGGTGATATTTATAGGTAGAAATGGGAGACAAATGAGTAAATTCTAATAAGAATATAGTCGTTAGTCATACAAAACATTAACCATAAATTAAAGGTTTATAAAAACATGAGTAATAGTAGAATTTTTATTTTAATTATTTATTTTTAAATTATATTAAAATATTTCTAACAAAAAGAGTTTCATGAAAAACTCTTGGTGATGGTGTGATTAGTATATACCTTGATATAGAAGATGTCTAGATAAAGACAAGTATCCTAAACTCTAATAAACTCTAATAATCGTTCACACGCACATAAAGTAGAATGATTTATGTGGTGAGAGTGGCAGAAGTCCTAGTCTTTAGACGTATTGGGCCTAAGACATTAAATGATTAACCTTGGGTGTGATTGGGTGATAACCCATTGTGTCTAGACTATGTAGAGTTTAGAAACCAGCATAGGTACATACTTCCTTTAGAATTATATATCAAGAGTATAATCTGAATAATCGAATCAGAAGGTCTTGCATTTGTTTGTTATCACTTGGTTAAGGCGCCTACTGCCTTGTTTGTTTACATCCTGATTTAACATTTACTTGCATTATAACATGATGAAAAATATTTTACTCTAACTTTACTTTTGGTTTGTGTCTATCTTATTGTGTAGTTTTTCCTCTTTACAATTATCACCAAATAATTAATTTGGTGTGAGCAAATGTGGAATCTCCTGACGATCGTTCAGGTGATGAAAATGTAGTTGTCTAGACTTGATCCTGATATTTTTCCTTGTGTTGGGAATATAGTTCATATACTGTTATTTTGTCAACTCTTTGCTCTATAAGCAATCTTTTAGACAATTGTTCCATTTTGACTCACCTTTTTCTGACATTTGTTTAAGCCTTAGCTTTTCCTTTCTGTATATTATGGTTGTTACTAATATACTTTTGTCGCATGCTCTATTTATATAATATTTATGTGATGTTTAATTTAGTAAAATTATTCTATTTGAATGTGATGTTACAAAAAAGAAATATATATATATATATATATATATATATATATATATATAATAATATATGTAGCATTATTTATAGTATATGTAAGAAAACAGAGTCGACGGAAGTGGAAGTAGCATGGATGTGGAAAGTTGCAGAGGAGGACGCCGGCGGAATAAAAGGCAATGGACATGACGAAGAAAAAGATAGATGCACCTTTTTTTATCTAAAAAGTTTACTTTTTTTTTACTTGCAAAAACTGTTAACTTTTTTTATTTTATTTTATAAGTTGATTTCTTTTTAATGTTCCTCGTTTCCATATAATATTAATATTTACCGGAAAGGGTTGAAAAGAATTTTAAAATTTAGGAGTTAAAAAATTTAAATTTAAAAAGCTAACAAATTTAAGGATGCATTCTTAAGAAAAGATAGATTTAAGGAAGAGTGTTAGAATGAATTTGGATGGATAGATATATGTATTTTTTTTAAGTAGATTTAGAGAATAAAGTACGTGAATTTAAAAATAAATTTTGTGAAAGTTAATAAGTGATTTGAGTGATGTAATAGATTAAAATAATTATAATAAATAAAATTTTAAAATTACTAAAATATCATTAACGGTAAAAATATAAAATCATTCTTAAATGAGTTAAAAATATTAAATTTTAATAATATTTTAATTATTATAATATTTTATTATTATTATTATTAATTATTATATACATGTACTACTAATAATTATTATAATATATATTATTAATAATTGTTATATATATATATATAAATTATTATTTATTAGACTCCACACAACACATCCACTCACACATAATTGGTTGCTACCCTAACAAAACTCTGCATCGGTTATGTAGCTGATGATGCCTCTAAAACACACACTCAACCTATCAAGAGGGCTTCAGTACTCACACACACATGGACTTTGTACCTACAAAGTCGGTGTTCAAAAAACAACAACGCAATACAGAATTATAGTTGTAAAATAGCAAACAATTTCCACAAATCTTTTTAATTTTTGAATAATGAGAGAATTGATCAATCCTAAGTATATAGGTCCTCTCATTTTATCACAAATCGCTTGAGAGGAATATGATTGGTTTTCATAATCCATCGTTCTTGGCTTCTTTGACTTCTTGAACATTATCATCACACCAAAGGGACAGAGGTAAGGATCGAAAGTATTTTACCATAAAATTATTTAAAATAAAAAATCATCATTTTTTTTCTCATCTAAAAATCTAAATGCTTGTAGAAAAAAGAGGATCTGTTCTTCTCAAGTAAAAACAATGAAGCAAGAAAATTGAAAGTACTGTAACATATATTGTCTTTACCAATAATAGCCGGAGCGTGCAGGACCATGTACGAGTGGCTGTTCACACCTAGGGTCACATTCACAAAGAAACAGACACTTGAAAGAGATGAGAATGGATCGACGTGGGTATGCAAAGGTGGAAACGGATACATGTAATAATTATTTCCTCCTATTTTTTTCTCTCAGAGAATCTCATATCTTATCCACTTTGTCCTTGCTTCCTTACCTGCTTCAAAATATCCTAATTTTCTATATTTAAATAGACATTTATAATTTTTTTAAAATATTTCAAATACAAAAATAAATGTTTAATCTTCACTATTACATGATAAGGTATCTCTTTAGGGTGTATTCGTAGATTGTATCCACGGATCTGTAGAAAGATATTTTTCCATTCTAACGTGTGATGTCTGGTCTGAACAATTTTGATGGTTTGTGCATGTGTAATAAATTTATTTAAGTATGGTTGGATGCCGTGTATGTACCTCACGAGGGTCGCGTCTACATGTCACCTCCACACAGTACAGTGCGCGTGTTTAATGTGCAATGTGTAACCATAAGTTTTTGTTTTTTCTTCAGTTCTTTGTTTTTGACATCGTTCATAATAATAATATTTATAAGATTACATTTTTAGCAATTAAAATTTTGTTTAAAAGGTAAAAATTAAAGCAACTTTTTTTAATTTAAAGGAAATAATTAATTTTTTTTTAACACAATGTAGATTGAAACACAAGTGAATATTTCATAATAAAGAACATTGCTTAGGGTTTTTTGTTTGAAAATTATTTGCCCAATTATTGAAGATAGATAGGATAGGAGTGGAGGGAGGAGAAAAGATAGCTTTAATGGGACCAAGTTGTTCAGATTTGCAGTGCACTAATTGAATTTTGAAGAAACATGAGGATGAATAAAGACATAATTATTTATAAAGCTGACAACCACACTGATAGAGATAAGAGAAGGAGAGTCACTCGTTTCCCCTTGTGTTTCATGTTTATAATCCAGCACATCTCAATAATTTCTTTTTTTCTACGTAATTAACAAATATTTCCTGCACCATTTATAATTACATTGAATAAAAGTGTTTTTTCTAGTTCACTCAAAAAAATTGTACGACAAATTTATCAATTTAAAATAATTAAATGATGATGTGACGCTATTTTATATTTATCGCATAATTATTAAATTTATAGTTTGTTATTATTATTCTTTCGTATTTTATCAATTAATTCTAGATAGGGATGTGGATTAGATTAAGTTATTCAAACATTCAATCAGACACGATCAGATTTTATTAAGTTCACATTGACTCAGTTTTATATAAATTGAGTAATGAATTTAATATGAGTGAATTGTGACCTATTCTATAAGATCACTTTTATATTTGTTTCATGAATTTATCAAATTTTGAAGTAGTTTTAACTAGACTTTTACAGTTGATTTATTAGTTTAATCAAATGTTGAATTAATTTTTGTAACAGTTATGTTATTTTTTTAATTATATTTATGCACAAATATTACATTTATTAATAAAAATTTTAAATTTTGACATAATTAATATAACTCAATCCAAAACGCAAAAGAATGAGTTTGGATTGAATGAGGTTAAAAATTTATTTTTATCCTCATTTTCATATTTAGAAAATATGAAAATTTTATTTCATTCTCATTTAATTAGGATAAAATCGAGTATATTGTACCGCTTCTTTGTTATTTCGAAAATTAATTGAATAATTCTTTAAAAAAATATAAATATAACAAATAAAAAATGATATAATTAAGTAATCAATGTCGAAAAATATATCAGTTTGATTATCTTCAATGTTAAATATCAACCACAACAAAAATATAATTATATGTATTGGATAAAAGATAAATAATTATAGAAAAAAATAAAAATATAACACGTGTATCTATAAATAATTTACGAAAAGAAATATGAAAGAACAACAATATAATTTTTTAAACTAAAATAAATTAAAAATATTTTAATATTTTAAAATATGATGTATATGAGGATAAATATATGGGAACAAGGACATAGACGCGATGAATTTGTCCTTTTTCTTCTAGTATCCGATTTAAAATATTTTAAAAGTCAAGTATTAATCATAGTAATGTAGTTTTTTTTTTGTCAGAATCAATACAGGTTCGGTAATATTCATGCAGTAGGTTAATTTGTCATTTCTGAACCAGTAAACACACCTGTGTTGTATTGTATTTTTTAATTTTTAGATCAATAATAAATATATAATTATTTTTAAAATAATTGTTAAATATAAAATTAAAAAAATAATATATATATATATATATATATATAAAGTTTTTAAAATAATAATTTAAGACAATTTATTTTAAATAATGATTAAAAATAAATTATTTATAAAATAATTAACTTTTAAAATAATTAAAAATAAAATTAAAATAATGAAATGTGAATTTAAAAAATGGTATTTTTTTATATATTATTATAGATAAATCCATATTTGTTCGGTTATCAATCTCAACCTGCCTTTGATATTCTTTATTTAACCTCATTTAATGTTGAAAATATTTTATTTTTCATAAAAATAAAAAATACAAACATTTAAAATGTATGACTTAAAAGTGATATATATTAATTTAAATAATTCTATTGTTATTTTAGTGATGATCTATAAATACTTCATCGTAGTTAGTATTGGTTGGTCAAGAGAAGTAAGGATCATTTATAATAATATTAAAAAAAATACTTTTCACGGGAAGATTAATAAAAAACTATAAAATTTCCTAAGTTTTGAGAATGTCATAATCGAATAAAAGCTTAAGGCATATGATTTTGTTAAATGATTACATGCAGAGTTACTTTTGTTTCAAAACTAGTTCAAATATATAAGAATAGATTATTTACGAAATTTGTAATAGTTATTTTATTTAATAGTAGTGACAAAGTCATTTAAAACATTAACTACGAGTGATCTTGCAAACTAATTGATAGTTTAAATTTGTTTTATTACATACTAAAAAACTGTATTTTTAACTGGATTATTTTTCTTTTCTGATGGTTTCAATATCCATTAAAAGTATCATCCACAGTTGATTTTTTTTTTTTTTTTTTATGGTAATACTACAATGGTTAAAAGATTATCTGCAGTTTCAAAACCATTGGAGTTTGTAAATCAAAGTAAGTCTATAGGCCTTTTCCCACGATTTTTAATCTCTATAAAGTCTGAAATATATTTCATTCATATTTACCTGGAGTTTATACATATTAATATTTTTTCTTTTGTAATGAATGCCCGTTTTTGTATATTAGGATTTAGGGGTTCGAATTTTATTAATTTTAATACATGTATTTTCATAACTAAAATTTCTCTTCATCTTAATTATGTATACAATATATAAGTACTCAATTAAATTTAATAGAAGTGTAAAAGAAGTGGTCTTAATTCTCTTTATCTCTTTGGTTTTGTTGACTTGATGTGATGTCAATGTAAGCATAAAATAAGGAAAAATAAATTATCTACATAAAAATAAAATCAATTAACTAACTTGAGAAGTGCATCAATTAACATCATATCAAATATCACTGCTACCATCATCATCATCATCATCACAATTGAGTGATATTTTCTATTTTAAACAACCTTGTTTTCCATAATAATTAAAAAAAAAGTTTTGTCTTTCAGTCACTTAAACTAGACTACTAAAATAATATAACTGAATATATCACAACCTCATCCAATTCTTTATATGTTTAAACATCTTTGTAATATTTAAAAGGATACATTTAAGGATGTGTACGACAATACCATATTTTATTAAAAATTTAAATAAAATACAATAATGATATTCATAAATTTTAAAAAAAGTTCAAATATCTTATTTAAAAATAGGATTGATGATAATTTATAAAGAAATGATTATTTTTTAAATTAGATGACAAAAAATAACACATTTAAAATTAATGTATTAATATTTTAATTATGTTTCTTATTTTTTAAATTTAAATTAAAGTATAGCGGATATAAGTATTTATGGGTACAAATATTATGATACATGTACCCGTCTCTTTAATATGCGAGTATAAAAATACTCATACCTATTATCCGGAAGTATCTATTTTCTATCTGTTACGAATTTTATCTGTGAATACCCGCATGTGTGAATTTTTTTGAAATTCCTATATACACCACCAAGTTTCAATAACACACATGTTCATTACTTAAAAAACTTATATTTTCTGTCAATTTTTTCGTAGAAAATACTTACAAATTTTGTTATGAAAAAAATTTGTAAGAAATTGTTACTAATTTTCTTGTAAAATATTTTGTATAAAACATTTTTTACAACAAATTTTATACAAAATACTTGTAAATTTTATAATTTTATAAAAAATATTACCACAAAAGAATTACGTGTCAATTAAAATTATTAGAAAAATTATAAAAAAATTCTTTTCTTACAATTTTTAATAAATTTAGAAGAAAAATTTTATCTAATATGAATTTTTTTATTAGAGGTTCCTAGTTTTACCAACACTTTGAATAAGTAAACCTTGAATATGGATATTTAGTTTACAATAATTACTAAAAAAAATTGAAATTTAATACACAAAATTAATATAATATCAATTTATAATATATATTATAAATTTAGTTGATGTGACAATTTTACGGATATAAATAATCTTAATTTAGAAAGATTACGAAATTAAAGAAGTGCAGACAAAAAAATATTTGGCAGTTTTACTTTTTGCAGTTCCCGTATTTCTCGATGCAGTATTTTAAAATACCAGATTTACCCTTTGTTATTTTACGTCATAGTGGCTGCACCTATTCTCATTTTTTCCGTTTCAGAAACTCCGTTGTTTTTCTATGGCTGAGGGTTTTAGGGTAAAAACTTGAAAATTATTAATATGATATCTTATTAGTTTGTCTCATGTAGGAAAACTGTAAAAAGTTGTTAATTAAGCATATCTTTGGTAACTAAGGGTAGTTAGAAACAATTTCAGAATTCATTTGAAATGAGCAATTTGGATTACAAACAAATCGGAAAACGCATTTTAAATTATAATTTTATTTGTTATAATTGGACAGGCATAAGAAATGTTTCACTTCAGAATAGGTTTTTAAATTGTTATGGATTACAAACTTTCAAATTACACACTTGTCTCTTAGTTGCTTTGTGGAACATGTAATTCAGAATAATAATTTCTTAACATTACTAAAATGGTAGATGGTCATTTTGGATCACGTATATTCCAAAATAACCACCAACAATTTCAAACTAAAATTTATTAAATTTATTAAAAAGACTTCCTTTTTAGTTTGACTAATGTAACTTTCTTTTATAAAACACTGCAGTTTGAAATACTATTTTATTTGATATTTTTTCTGTAACTGTACACTTATGTATACCATATTAATTCCTAAGTGATATAATTAATAATGTGCTTTATAGTATTACATTATTACTTAGTGAATCGGATATTTCATATGTATTAAATACCATTAACGAAGGCGATATCGAGTTCATATTCTACTAGTTTTTTTTTTTTTTATTTTATTGATATTAAAAATACACTTTACTGATATTTTAAATATTTAAATATCTTTTAAATATATTTTAAAATGTTAAAATTAGTAATAAATCATATATTACGAAAGAACAACATAAAAATAATATAAAGAAAACTAGTAGAAAATCTAAATCCGGTGATATCACCTTTTAAGTGAGTTTTATAAGGATAAATTAAATTTAAATGATTTTTTAATATAGTAATAATAGTATCAGTGTTTTTGTAATAAAGTTTCTTACGTTTTTTGTGTTAGAGTTTACTGTATACTATTAACCCAACAAAAGCCTTTTTAAATAAATTATTTTTTAATTTCTTTTTATGTTACTTTAGGTTTGACATTACTATGAAACATGCAAATTTATGTAGCATAAAAAAACACACGACTTAAATTTACTTTAGATTAGGTAATGTTCGATATAAATTGATATTAGACACTACGAGATGTAAAAAAAAGTCTATCACAAATAAAAATATATATGAAATCTGTATTTTCTTAGCTCATTTTAGTTTATCGTGTTATGTATTAAACGAAGGATTTTTGTAAAGTTGAAAAATAATTGATAACAGAAAGTCAAATTTAGGATAAAGTTTGAGTCACACAAGAAGAAGATTGAGATTATATTTTCAATGATATATCAGTATCCTTAGAATTGGGATATCGTTGAACCTTTTCAGCTTAATCTTCTTCCTGAGTGACTCGACTTTTGTCTTAAGTTTGACTTCTTTGTTCACTAACTCGTCTTTAACTTTATCAAAAATTATTTCTTTGATACAAAAAAGGTTCAAAAATATACATTTCATTGTAACCTTTTTTATTAGTAGTAGAAATAAACTAAGATGAGAAAAGATGTTCGATTTTTATTTTAAATGTCATGAAAATAAAAAAGAAAAACACAATATTTTTACAACTAACATATTCTTACAATGATACACAATAACAAAACAAACTAACATTCATGCAAAATCAAAACTGGGTTTCCCAATAAACAATAACATTCACAAACAAAAATGAAAAATTAGCAAATAAATCTCAATGACAAAACAAAATTAATGACAACAAAAAAATGAATTCCCAAACCACCATCATTTTGTCGTGAGAGAATAAATCCTCACTCTCAAAAATGTTTTCCATGTTTTTGTGCAATTAGAAATGAGGATGATGTATATTTATTGTTTGAGGAAAATTATCTAGTCTACATTAGACAATAAAAAATCTAACATAAATTGTTTTCACTTCTTACAAAAATACTATCATATTTTTTAACATGGATTTTTTCACTATTAAACATAAAGTAGGGATATAAATAACTATTTTTTTTGTTAATATATCTGTTATAATACCATTCAGAAATATTTACTAGATATATGTGTCTAAACATGAAAGAATATGTGTTTGATAGTTTACATCAATTAGATAAAATAAATTTATACTTTCCAAGTTTTTTATAATCCAATTTTATTATGTAAAAGACAGAATTTTCAAGTATTTGTGAATAAATATTTGCAGTCATTATAAAACATTATTTAAATAAAGAAAATCTAAACCATTTTTTCCACGATGAATTCAAATACATCAGATTAAAACACGTGCGTAAAATATGAAATGAGATTATGAAAAAAAAAAAAGAAGCTTAACCTCTCACTCCCTCCTCAATTTTTTTATTTATAGGACAATATCTCCCTCACACTACTCACAGCTCGTGCTGTAAAGTAAGAAGAAGAAGAAGAAGGTGTGACACACAGAGAAGCAGAGAAAATGCAGATGCAACAAGTTCATGCATCAAATTCAAGCTATCTCATCTCTCACAGGCCAAGCCTCCGTGGCATACCTCAACCTTCTTTTCAGCTATGGTCAAGGCCATCGTCGTTCCCAACCCAAAGGAAGCTAAAAAGGGTGAGCCATGGTTGCAGAAACGATGTCACCAAAATCAAAGCTGTGGCTGTTAATAAAACTGAAAAATCTGTGAAAGTTAAAGCCACCATAAGTGTTCAGCCAACCATTGGTGGCATTTTCTCATCACTGGCCATCGACGCCGATGATCTAACGGATTTGCTCGGAAAATCACTTTTCGTCGAACTTCTTAGCGCTGAGCTTGATCCCAGTAAGTATACAACAACATTACTTATATCTTCACTTTCTTTAGTTATCTTTTACTAAAACAACCTCTACCTCTTCTTTTTAAGGATTATAACAAACCATTAACAGTTTTTTATATTTAAGTTATGTGTAAGATAACTTTAATTAATAATTCAAAAAATTAATTATGAAAAAAAAAACTCGTTCAAATATACATATACTTTTTTTATTAATAATAAAGTCATGGTTTTGTCACAAATTTGAACCATTAAATGGGAATTGATAATCTGACAAATTTGACAAACTTTTCATTTGATAAACTTTGACAAAGATTCTATAAAAATGAAAAATGTCCCTCAACCCCACAATATTTCATGGAATGGGTGATCCTGCCAAAGTAAAGGACAATGGAATTTGTAGTCGTTTCAGATTTTTTCAGGTAAAACCAAGGACAACGAGGGACCACTTTAATTGGTGACTTTGTGTATTAATATTTGCAAAAATATAAAATTTAAATGCTTGTATAGGAGATAAAATGTTTTTGTGTGTGAAATATTTGAAAATTTGAACCAGAATGAAGATAAAAGAACAAATTTTCAAGAAATTAATTAAACTATTGTAATGATTTGATTAAAGTAGCATAAATATTCACTAAATTTATGTATATATAAATTGTAGTACATCCAAACAATATGAAAGATTAATTATCAATATATTTATGTACATAGACAAAACTTGATTAATTAAAAGAATTGAAATAATTAATTAACTAATTTAATTTTTTAGTTTAAGAATTCAATTGAAACGTATCGACATGTATTCAAAATATTGTATAGATCTCAACTTGGTGCAAGTAGAAAAACATATGAACATGATGAAAACATATGGCATATTTTAAATTTTTTATTTTTTTAAAACTACAATACTTTAAATAAATCAGATCAATATTTTAAACTGGTAGTTAATTTTGGAGAAACTAATGTGAAGTTGGTATATTATTTATAGCTATCACCACTCATTTTGTAACTATACTATCTATCGTAATGAACTCTACTCAGATCTTTTGTGTGAGAATGGTAACTTCAGAGAAAACAGTTGATGATTAGATTTGACTTTGTTGCTTAATTAAATTAGCCAAAGAAAAGGAAGGTGATTAACGTTATTATTACTTGTGGTGTTGAATTTTGTTTTGGCAAAAAAAGAGACGAAATTAGAGAAGAAACCCATCCAAGATTTTGCCCACAGGACGCATCGATCACCAAAAGAAGTTAGGTATTTGGCAGAGTTTGACGTGCCAGTAGACTTTGGAGAGATTGGGGCTATTTTGGTGGAGAACGAACATCGCAGGGAAATGTTCATCAAAGAAATTATCCTCGATGGCTTCGAATTGGGTCCCGTTAGATTTACCTGCGAGTCATGGCTTCATCCCAAGAAAGATAACCCTGTGAAAAGGGTTTTTTTCCCCGACAAGGTTTCATCACCACCTTCACTCTTTATATAACTATTATCATTTTACTATCTAGGTTTTTTCTTTGTGAGGCATTGAAAGTGATGAGTGATTGTGTTGAAACAGTCGTATTTGCCATCTGAAACACCAGAAGGAGTGAAGAGGGTAAGAGAAGAAGAACTACAACATTTACGAGGGAATGGACAAGGTGAACGCAAGAAGTTTGACAGAATATACGATTACGATGTTTACAACGACCTCGGAGATCCAGACAAGGACCCTGATCTCCAGAGACCGGTTCTTGGTGGCGCAGAACATCCATATCCAAGGCGTTGCAGAACAGGAAGGCCTCGCTCCGCAAAAGGTACATACATTTTTTCTAATTTTTTTGTTGATGCTCCAATTTCCAAAGATTGAAGAATGAATTGAACGAGAGTGTGTTGTTGTGTGGGAAATCGTAATGACATGTCCCTGTGAATCTGCAATGCATGGTGCAGTTGCTTTTCAGCTCTACACAATCATGAGTAGTAGACTGATAAGATAGACTGTGACTATACTATACACCACGTGTACCATAACTTTTTCTTTTGTTTTATTTTCTGTTATACACCTTCAATCATTTCACAACTGTTAGAAGAAAAAGTGAGATGAAAGTTGTAATAATCGAAATAAATAAATAAAAATATTTTTAAATTTTGATAAAAAATTTGCATACTTTTAGTATAGTGGTGCATGGTATTAATTTTTGGATTGGTTGAAAAGATTCGTTGTCGGAGGAAAGAACTTCTGACGTGTACGTGCCTAGAGACGAATGCTTCTCCGAAGTAAAGCAATTAACGTTTAACTCAAAGACGCTGGCTTCGGCATTGCAAGCGTTGGTACCAGCGCTGACGGCGCTCATCGTTGACAAGAATCTACCGTTTCAAGTGTTCTCGGAGATAGATGCTCTTTACGACGAAGGAGTTCCATTGCCTGCTGGACAAGGAAAAGTCAAACTCAGCACTCTCTTGCCCAGACTCGTCAGTTTAATTAAGGACAGAGGAGAAGACATTCTCCGTTTCGAGATTCCCGCAACAATGGACAGTAAGATCCATTTCCATTTCCATTTCCATTTCCATCACTGTTCAGGTTATTACTTACTAATTCATTGTTGTTCCAATGGCAGAGGATAGATTCTTCTGGTTGAGGGACGAAGAATTTGGAAGACAAACTCTAGCGGGTCTTAACCCTTGTTGCATCCAGTTGGTCACGGTAAATTTCCTCCCTTCTCGAGTACTAACTTTTTAATCACAGTTTTACACCGACACGAATTTTCTGTCACGTAGGAATGGCCATTGAAAAGCAATCTTGACCCTGCAATTTATGGCCCTGCGGAATCAGCCATCACCACTGAACTAGTTGAGCAGGAAATCAGAGGATTCCTTACAGTCGAAGAGGTATGTTTTTGGTGCAAGAATTAATGAATAACACAGAACATGAAAACGTGAAAATTAATGTGAGAATGTGCGATTAATGCAGGCCATAAAACAGAAGAGACTGTTCGTCTTGGACTACCACGATTTGTTATTGCCATTAGTGGAGGAGGTGAGAAAAATAGAAGGCACAACGCTATACGGATCGAGGGCATTGTTCTTCCTAACCCGCGACGGCACTTTGAGACCACTGGCCATTGAGCTGGTTCGGCCACCAATCGACGGAAAGCCTCAGTGGAAGAAAGTCTTCGCACCCACCTGGCACTCAACCGGTGTCTGGCTATGGCGGCTCGCCAAAATCCATGTCCTCGCTCACGACACCGGTTACCACCAACTCGTGAGTCACTGGCTAAGAACTCATTGTGCAACAGAGCCATACATTATAGCAGCAAACCGGCAACTGAGTGCAATGCACCCGATCTACAGATTACTGCATCCGCATTTCCGTTACACGATGGAGATCAACGCGCTTGCTCGAGAGTCTTTGATAAACGCCGGCGGAATAATAGAGCAGTGTTTTACTCCGCAGAAACACTCCGTTCTGCTAAGCTCAATCGCCTATGACAAACACTGGCGATTTGATCTCCAATCCCTCCCCAAGGACCTCATCCACAGGGGCTTGGCCGTGGAGGACCCCACCGCCCCTCACGGCCTCAAACTCACCATCGAAGACTACCCTTACGCCAACGACGGCCTCGACCTCTGGGCGGCTTTCAAATCGTGGTTCACCGAATACATCGACCACTACTACGCCGACTCCAACGCTGTTCAATCAGACACAGAGCTCCAAGCCTGGTGGGATGAGGTCATAAACGTTGGACACGCCGACAAAAAGGATGAACCGTGGTGGCCGGCGCTGAAAACCAAAGAGGACCTCGTTGAAGTCGTGACGACCATTGCGTGGACAACTTCGGGCCACCATGCTGCTGTGAACTTCGGACAATTCTCCTTCGCCGGCTATTTCCCCAACAGGCCAACCATTGCGCGTACCAACTTGCCCTTAGAGGACCCTTCGGACCCGGAGTGGGAGCTGTTCTTGCAGAAACCGGAGGTGACTATGTTGAAGTGTTTCCCGTCGCAGTATCAGGCCACCACGGTGATTACGGTGCTGGACGTTCTGTCGAATCACTCGCCGGACGAGGAGTATATCGGGACCTCAGTGGAGCCGGCGTGGGAGCAGGAGCCACGTGTGAAGGCGGCGTTTGAGAAGTTCAAAGGGAGATTGAATGAGCTTGAAGGGACCATCGATGAGAGGAATGCGGATCTGACGAAGAAGAACCGGAACGGCGCCGGGGTTGTGCCCTACGAACTTCTCAAGCCGACGTCGGAGGCCGGAGTTACCGGAAAGGGTGTTCCTTACAGCATCTCCATTTGATGTTGATCCTCTCTGTTGCAGAAGTAATTTAGTTCTGTGTCTTTAATATCAATAAATGAGAGTGCTTATACTTTTTAACCTAATTTCTTTTACACAACTATCTTATATTATTACTCTTTTAATTAAATAATTTATATTTTAATTAAATATTTCACTTTAAAATTCAATATTCAAGGACAGTTTTCAATAAGTTGTTTTCAAAACTCTGATTGTAAAGTTTTTTTTTTCTCTTCTAAATGAATAAAAAAAATTAAAATCCTAAGCTTGGAAAGTTTGGCATTCTTTTTCTAATTTTTTTAAGTATAATTACAACTTAAAAAATCATATTGTGAAGTAACAGAACATAATGAAAAATCAGTATAATTATCCTAAAAATTCACGATTTGGAATAATTAATTTGTTTCTAATACTTACAGAAAATCTAGTACGAATGATTTTATATCTTTATATGTCAAAAGTATAATATATAATTGTCATATGATATCTTTGAAAACATTATCATCTTCTAAACGATATTGATATCTAATCAAATATACCACTTGAAATAGATTAAATTGAATATTTTAAAAATAATGAAATTACATTAAAAAAATCAATCAAATATTAAAATAAAAAAATCTTATTTAATTATATAAAAATGCATACATTTTTTATATGAATTGCATATTGATCATGTAATTAAGATAGAATATCTAAATAATTTATGTGAAAATAAAATTTTTTTCTTTTGTAGATGAGATGAAAAATTAAACAACCGTAATAGTAAGCTTGAAAAAAAATATCCGTTTTTAATTTCCTAAAAAAAACCCATCTTTAATGAAAATTTAACTCTAAAAGCTCTCTTCTTATGAACACAATGTTGTTCGTTATCATTAATGTACTGAATTTTTTATTTAGTTAAAATATATAATTAACGTGTTAAATTTGTTTCCATACATAAAACTTCATAATCATCATCCTGATGTTTTTAATAAAAGCTTATTTTCTTATTAACGTTAATGATATAATGGAAACATGTCATGTACAAAAATAAAAGTAATTAAATTCTAGAAATAATAATGTATCGGTAACATATATAAAAATATTGGAAAAGTTGATGTGAAAAATTAGGTGTAGACTATCATGGGGAAGAAAGGGACGTAACATTATATATAAACAAACAAGATATTTGGTGTTCAAGATTCTGATTCTCAATAATCTAATTGTGGTCCATGAATTGAAAGTTATTAGAATTCGATGTAGAGAATATAAAATGTTGTTAAGTTGATTGATTAAATTCTATAGTTTCGCTAATTGTGGTCCATGAACTGAAAATTAGTATAATTGAATGTAGAAAATTATTATTATAATTCAAAACATTTCTTTTCATTATGTCACTTCAATATTACAAAAACAAATCAATAAATATAATACTTTTTATTCAAATTACTTTATGTTGAGAAAAATATTGAATCTCATGCAATTTTGTTGTTTTAAAATACATTTCAAATTTTAGTTTCTTCCTTCATTTTCTTTATTTAATAACTTATTACCAAATAATAGCAAAATATTCGATTAATTTTTATCATTTAAAATTCATATGATACGTAAATGATTTATAAAAAAAATAAAAAACATTAACAAATAATTTTTTTTCTCCCATTGTCTAATAAAATAAAATATTAATCAAAATAATTAACATCAAGTAAATTTATTTAAAATGTATTAAAAAAGCCGTGCACGGTATAATTACTGGTATATATAAAATATAACTCTGTTACGAAGATATCACTAGTGCATTTCAAACTTTTTACATCGCAGTATATATTTCAGTTCTTGGGTTCTTGGACAATCGGTGCATATAAACATGCAATGACATTTTTGTAATTAAAGTCAACTTTTATGTCTCGATTGTGATTTTTGTAATTGTATCCAGTGGCGGAACTTGGACAAAAAATTTAGGGGCGCCAAATTAAATTTGTTACATATAATTTTTTTTAATTAGAAAAAAAACTTTTATTTTTTCTCTTCATTTCCTCTGTTTAAAACAAGCACACATTATAGTATAATTCAAAAAAATATCACTATCCTTCGTTATTATATCATGATACCAAATTATGAATACTATTTTGATAAGCCCTTCGTACCTCATCAATTTGATTTGTTGGGTATTGTCAAATTTAAAGACGTTTTTCCCGAATCGCGTTCTAATGAAATTTTAAATTCATTATATGTAACTCTATGAACTTTAGAGATTTGTTTTTCATTATCTTGAATTTTTGATGCTCATGAAATTTCTTAAGTTTAGTTAAAGTGGATGCATTTTTTTTTCATCTTTATCATAAACCTTTCTCTCTCCAAAAAAGAATCAATTCTTTTACTCTTAATCATAATCTTTCTAATATAAATTTATCACCTTCCACCTATTTAGAAAAAAAGATAAAATTTATATTCACAAATCACAATGCAAAACATAACAAAACTCATACAAATTTAATTAAATAAGCAACACTGTATAAATTCAAAACTTTTAAAAAATAATTTACCATAGGCAGCAGAAAACATAAAATCCCTAAATTTCATAATTAAGGGTTATAATAATTTTGGGAAAAATTATAATTAAGGTTCATACAAATTTCATAAAAAAATTCCTAAAATCATAATTAAGGTTTATACTAATTTGGGATAAACTTAATTTGGAATAAACATCCTAAAAAGAATAATAAATTTAACATATATAAATCATAATAAGATACTAACCTTGATATGTGAGAGATCATCCGAAAATGTATACTTCAATCTCAATCTATGTATTTCCCATCTCTTTGTATTTATTTTTCCTCACACTTTCATGATAATTTACATGATGAAAAGATCTTATAGCCAGAAAAAAAACTCTAATATCTTTTATAAATCAATATCTCTATTAAAATTTTTATTTTATCTTTTATTATAATTTTTCATAACATAAACTTAATATAAATAATATATAAATATAATTTTAATAAATAAATATATATCATGTTTCCTAAATAGTTCCACCAATGATTGTATCTTAACACCTTAATTTTTTCATAGTTAAATTGTTGGACATAACATGTTGTAACTACTATGACAAAAAGGCTAACATGGTTGGGCCTCCAGGTTTGCTATTTTTGTATACAGTATTATAATTATTCAATTTCTTTTCTTTCTCAAATACTTATAATTGTGCATTCATTGTAGTGTAATTTACAAAGTGGCTCATATGAGTGCGATTACTATCTAATGCAATGGATATCAATCGTTGTACGTGATCACAAGTGGTTGGAAAACGGTAATAATTTCACTATATCGAATACTTATTTGCAATTTTGTCTTAGTTAATATACCAATTTAAATTATTCTCTTGTATGCAGAGATTCAGTACCACTACATCAATCCCCGCCAAGTCCATCAAATATTGAAGGATAACTTATGCAAAATACATTATACAAATGGACAATAGTACTTAATATATTTGTTTATGGTAGCATATGAGATTGTAATGAATATTACATTAATATGAATAGTATTTAAGTATTTTGCAACATTTTCTATTTGAATAGCATTTAGCTTTTGTTTTTAGCTGGTTCTGATTTTCTGGTTGAAAATTTGCAGGTTAAATGTGTTGGATATGAATGAAATAGGACCAGAATTTAAAAATAAAAACAACACCTTTACGCCTCAGTTGTAACCAAAATCGAGGCAGAAGATTATTTCAAATTTTCTTTTTCTTTTTTGTAATAGCTAATATGTCACGGTTGGACCAAACTCAAGACAATAAATCTAACTTTTTGCATGGATTGGGTCAGACCTGAGGCATAAACTATTTTTAATTTCTGATATCCCATTAGGTCTCGGTTAGATGGAAACCGAGGTAGTAACTATTAAATATGTCTCAAATTCATAACCGAAGCATAAAGAACGACCTTTTACTTCGGTTGCATATGTTTTGGGTGCGTATCCGAAGTCAAAAGTTGAAAATAACCACTGATTTTCATTCCCTGCACCGGTGTATACGTAAGAGAAAAGATTGAACCATCATGTGGTGAAGAAACTAGAATCACTGATTCATGACAAGAATCAATACAAAATTAAAGAACAGAAATGTAGCTGGCATATATGTCACAATACCTATAGCCTCATAAACTGTCCCACAACGAGAATTTTCATAAACACATGATACAAGAAATGTTTCTTGAGGATGTTCTTGAACCAATGAGAACATGTCTTGGATCTTCCTTTCGTTCTCATGATCTACAGACTCAACAACACTTATGCTTAACTTGAACTCATTCAAGAGCAGGATAGAGAAAAGTATAAAACAATTATAACACAGATCTACGATCTACGAACTTATTTCAAATAAAGAAACAAAAAATATAGTTGCTCTTGATTAATGACCAAGTTCTCGTCTATTGTTTTTGAAGAAAATTCCTGAACCAGTGAGCAGAGAGCTTTTGGTGTCTTTTCAAATTATCCTTGTAATCGATGAAGTTAATTCCAAAACGCAAGGTGTAGCCAGCACCCCATTCGAAGTTGTCCAGAAGCGACCATGCAAAGTATCCATGTATTTTCACCCCATCCCTTCAAACCAAAACCCAACAAATAATAATAAACGACTTAAAATCATAGAACTTTCATTATGGAACAAGTGAAGATAGAGTTTCACTTACTTGAGTGCAGTTAAAATATAATAAAGATGGCGATAGAAGTAGTCAATTCTGTAAGTATCCATCAGTGCCTCTTCAAGTGATAGTGTTGGATCATTGGACTCGTCCATGCCTAAAATTTAAGCATGAGGAAATTTTTGTTTATTAGAGGTTTATTTTTTACTATGGCAAACATGTAAATGGAATTTTTGAAGTTTAAAGTGTTACCATTTTCTGTTATGTAAATTACAGGGTTTTTGTACTTGATCTTGATGTACAACAATAGTTCTCTAAGTCCCCTTGGATAAACATATAGCCAAGATGAAGCAGCCTGCACAGAAATGAGTTATTTCATCAAATAAGTAAATAAATCATACAAACGAAGCACTTGATTTTACTAATGAGGGAGGCACACTGAGATGGCTAATTCTTTTGATATAATAACATCAAATGAAGAAGAGTGTTGCTACGTACCCTTGGTCCAATGGGTGACCCGTTTCGTTCAGCTGTCATAAGTCATAGCAGAATTTTGTTTCAATCAAAGACAGTTTCCATTTTTTCAGAAATGCAGAATAAAAGACAGTACCAATAATTAATTTCTCTAACAAAGTGTTGATCTTACTCGTAAAATTGACTCTAGTATCTTGGAAATAGCCAGTATTGGCTGAGTTATTAATTGGATGGGATATGTGAGCAGCATAATTAGTTGTGTAGTAATTGAGTCCAATGAAATCAAACGAGCCAATAAGTAGCTTCGATTGCTCTTCTGTGAACTTTGGTAATCGGTTTCCCAGCAAAGAATGCATGGTTTTTGGATACTTTCCTCTTGTAAGTGGCTGCATAAACCTGCAGCAATGAACTCAATTTACAAACATCAAACTAACACAGCCTCAGAGAGATACTTTAACAACATTACTTAAACCTTACCATCCCAACATGAAATCAAGAGCTCTTTTGGCAGCTCCATCATCTAATGTGTCATTTGAGAACGGAATAAACCAGTGACAGTTTAAGCTGATGCCTATCAAACCATTTTGAAATGCCTGCTCTCACATTCAAGTTAATATTTTGCACATTCTTAATGAACAACAGAACCAAAGAGTTACATGTTTAGGTTTTTGTTAAGATAAACTTCTTCATAATTACTTAAAAAAAAAAGCTTTTCTGGTAGTGCACCTGATATTTGGTTTTATAAACTTTGACAGCAGCTGCATGAGCTAGAAGTTGGTAGTGTGAGCTCATGTAAGGCTTTGAGCCCATACTGTAACTCCATGGCTCATTAAAAGTAATCCAATGTTTCACTCTATCTCCAAATTCCTTGAAGCATAGCTCTGCATAGTCTTGGAAATCGTTTCTGCACGTAGAGATTTGTATTCAACTCTGATGAAAAATTCAAAATTCAATTCATATAACTAACATTTGTGTTTTTGTAACTCACATAATACGAGGGCTTAAGAATCCACCGTATTCATCGTCTAAGGCTTGGGGAAGATCCCAATGGAAAAGGGTCACAAATGGCTGAATATCTGGATTAGTAACATTCTCATCAGTATATGATTATGAACATGTCAATATATATATACACACATATGAATACAGAATGGATTATAGATCTATGTATCACCATTAGCCAGCAGTTCGTTGATGAGATTGTTGTAATATTTGAGTCCTTCTTGGTTTATACCAGAGCTAATGTTTCCTTCTGCATATTTTTCAGAGTGGTGTGAATGATTTTTTCACTGATTGAAACCTTTAAACACGAAACTAATTCTAACTTTGCTTACTTGGCAATATCCTTGACCACGAGATGGAGAATCTGTAAGCATCAGTGTTCATATACTTCATGATCCCAACATCTTCCTACATCAATTTTGTTTATGAAAAATTATAAACCAAAACAGTAAGTACTAATGCAATGCTTGATATCAGTTTGGATTGTACCTTATAACGATGATATTGGTCAACAGCTACATCTCCATTACTTCTATCAGATATCTTCTCTGTTTCCAATTACAACAATTGATAAATGAAAAAAAAAAAACCAGACACATGAAAACTGTCATTGCCCAGAGGAAGTGAAACAGTGGTTATCAGATCAATATATTGATTGAGCCTTCAATTTTTTCTTCTTAAATACCTAATCAATTACACGAATGTTTTTTTTAACAATTTTCTAATTTTCAGTTTTAACAGGGTTAGGAAAACCACTTTTCATACCATAAAATGACATTACAATAAAACCAGTCAAATTTTACACTCTAAAAGTGAAGAACTCCACTCTGTATTTCCTTATATTCAGCTAATAGAAATTTTATAGTGACATGTTCAAACAATCTCATCCAGTGACGAGTTTATCTGGTTTTCAAATTAAGGATGTTTTTAAACTTAATCTTTAGTTTTCAGCAATTACACCAACGCACATTTCTGAATGGCTAAACTAAATGAATATAAATAAATCAAACACCTCTTCATCTTTCTTCCTAATTATTCACACGATCATATAGAGATACCTGGATGTTTATGAGAAAAGGTATCCCATATACTTGGTCCTCTACCTCCTTCATTTGCAGCACCTTCGTACTACATCATAGACACAAATCAATTATTAATTATTAATTATAGCATACAAATCTAACACTTCTGACAACCTTAGGGCTATGTCTAGCCACTGTTAAGTTATATATGATACATCATTCTTGAGTCTTTTAAGGGATTCACTGGATATTCAACAGCAGTGAACGGTCACCAAATACTTATAATATTCTACAATACTAATTTCAATAAGTTCGTGGTATTCTTAAAAATTGAACTTACACTGAAACTTGAACTTTTACGCTTTCTTAATGGTGTCTAACAGCAGTTTGATATAACGTGACAACAATAGATACAACAAATAACAAATTTCGTTAAAATTGAGACTTTTATATGATACCAACCTGGTAGGCTGAGGAGGCAGTGCCAAAGATGAAAGCTGGTGGAAAACTTGTCCGATTAAGAGTAGAGACATCAAGAATAGGCGCAGCAGCTTGTGTAATTGTGATGGAAAAGCTTTCAAGGAGAGTGAAGAGTCCAAAATGGAGAAGAAATTGATAGCCACTGAATACCATATCCTTGTTCATGTTCAGTGAAGTCTCTGTATGTTCTTAATTTTTTTGGTTAAACATACTCATAATGATATTGAGGTGTGATTAGCTGTTACAAACTAACATTAAATAATTTCAGAGAAGAAAACTGCTATGCAGGTTTTCAGTTTTACATTTTAAAATATCATAGTGGTGCACTACTTTTTGCAGCACGCAGTTTAAAATAATAGTTAAAGCACGCACGTTTCAAAACATATCGCTATCTCTTCCTATTCTAAAAAAGTTTAAAAGGAGAAATTAATATATTTACAACTAATTATAAATAAGTTAAGAATTATTATAACATCATAACTTATATTCATAACTAACAATCAAACTAGAGTGACAGATATGTAATAAAATAGTAATACACTTTTATTATAGCAGTAATTTATAAGTCAAAAAGAAAATACACATATGGAAGAATAAAAAGATTTGAAACTCCTGAATTTATAAAAAAAGTAAAATAAAAATTCAAATGTGGATGCAAAGCAAATGAGACCCATATTTTTTTCCTCTAACTCAAAAGTCTTATATACCCATATCTTAATTAATGTTTTATTATATATATTTATAATCTAAAGTCTTATTTAAAACTTGTTTGTTTTTTATATTTTATGTCATATATTCTAATAAATGGATTTTATATGACGCGTTTTAACTTATGATCCCTATAATTGATATACCGTTAACATCATTTTTGGGAGAAAGGTAAATTTTGTTTACTAAAATAAAAAAAAAAAAAAAAACAA
>Ga0209589_1003490_pt1 | contig 27446 bp, 13 predicted proteins | sample CowpeawhiteBW_FD_187525 | JGI IMG/M metagenome (GOLD analysis project Ga0209589, IMG submission 187525) | Root nodule microbial communities of legume samples collected from California USA - Cow pea white BW (SPAdes) (version 2) | ecosystem: Host-associated > Plants > Roots > Nodule | place: USA...
ATATATATATATATAAATCTGTGTGTAGTTTTGTTAGGTATTTTCTAATATTATGTATTTTTGATTTCTAGTTTTATTATTGCATTGGATTACATGGATAGATGTGTTGTTGATCATTTGGTTATAACAGAGTTGCAGTTATAAAATTATTTATTATTGATGTATTGACTTTAATTGTTATTAGCATTGACGTCTACCCTGGTTTTTGAATTATTAAACTGCTTGATTTTATCTCATCAAGCCTTGTTATTGAACTGCAAGAGCGATACTGGAGTTTTAGGGAAGAAAGTTTAAAGTTCGACTTGATTATCTTCTGGGGGACGGATTTTGGAAGCAGTGGATGTAGTTCTAGGGAAACTTTAGGTTCTATTATCTTTTCATTCATTATTTTCTTTTTGTGTGGGAGTTCTTGTAAACATGCACTATGAGTATGAAAGGATTTGGCATTTGAAAAGTTGTGCCTTTGACTCGTTTTGCAGCGAAGACTTGCTTGCTATGGATGTCTCTCGTGGAGGCAATGACGGGAGATTATTGTTTGGAATGACACAAAAGTCTCGTTGGTTGTAGTCTCTCTCCTTTTATTACGTTTCCATTCACTATTGTTCTTATTTGGTCGATTTGGAATGGCTGTAGTCTCTCGAATTGGTTGTCGGAAGGTACATGTATCAGTAAGGAGCAATACTGTTATGGTGTAGACGTGCAAATGGTGCTTGGAAATTATGTGGACTGTGAGACTAATGATTTGGATTAATTTTTAACTAGCTAAACTTGTTTGTTTGATTCTGATCTTGGTTGTAACTTTCAATACAAGAGTACTGTTACAAACTGACATCTGAGGTGGGTTTGTCTGCTATATTTTTGTGTTCTGGGTTTACAAAAGGCATTGTGGGATGAGCGTGGTTGACAAGTTTTGTTAGGCTTTACTCTTTGATTTGATGGTATGCTCAAATCCTTTCCATTCATTATTTTCATAATTGTTGGATTTTAGATAGGAATTGATGTATGCATACCTAATACCGGAGTTTCGGAGAAGAATTTGTTAATTTCAGGATAAGTTTCTTGAAATGGTACGACGAATTAAGTCGACTAACAACTTTAGATAACATAATTCTTCGTTTGCTTGAATTTATTTTCAGCACACACCAAGGAGTCTGACACTTCTCTTTCTTTTTGATTAGAACGGTTTAAAACAGCACCTGATGACCGGTCATAGCTTGTTATTTAGAGTGACTAAGGCTACCTTGGTTTTATGGGATCATCTTCCGTGAGTTTTGGTTTAGTTGGTTGGTAAGTTGGGCAGTATCAGATTTCCTTGTTTTCTTACGAAGAATAATGTTTCTGGAGTTGGATATAATGAAACAACGTATGTAATGTCTTTGTTGTACAAGTTTGAAATATGTGATGTGCTTGTGAGACATTTTCTAGGTATGTAATGTATTTTTAATAGGTAGTTTTATTCTTGCTTTGAATTACGTAGGTGTTATGTTAATATGATCTTTTTGATTGTAACAATTATCATGTATAAAATTATTTTGATTGATGGATTGCTTTTAATAGTTATTACACCGAAGATCCTTGTTGATGATTCTCATTATTGTAATAATTATGGCATTTTTTTTGTAGTTATTTTCAAAGATGTATTTTACAGTTAGTTCTGCAATAGTTCTTTTCTTATGGACTCTGCTTTATTTTTTACTCAAATTTTTTTCAAATTATTTTTTCGTTTGTGATTTGTAATAGATGCTTAGGGTGTCACAGATATGTTTGTCATTTTTACATTGTCTAGGTTTGGTCAATCATTTTGTTTATTAAACCTCGTAAGTCCTTCCTTATTCTGGGTTTGATCAATCATTTTGTGTGACGTCTGTATTAAATGTATGTGCCTACATTGTTCTAACTTGGAGTTGTTTAGTACATTTGTAGTATATTATGATTATGATAATATGATAATTTTGTTGTTTAATTTGTTATATTTTTATTTTTATTTTTATAATATTTTGAAATTCAAAATTAATTATTAAAGTATCGTTGTCTTCTGCAACATCTCCTAGGCTCATTGTGACAATTTTCCTTAGCGTACAGCTTCATGACACGCGTCCTGCATCCACGCTTTGCGCTTTCTGAACGATTGAGATTCAACTTTGGTTATTATTCTCTCTCATTTTCAAATATTCTCTAAAATGTTTCTTCTTCGCTTCTCTGTTTTTTCGCAATCCTCTTTAGATTTTTGCTCCTTTCATCTTCTTCCCTGCCCTTTCCTTGCTGTCATTTTTGTCCAGGTGCGCTTCTTTTTTTCTTGGTCTTGTATTCTGCATTTCCTTGTCTTTGCCGTATTTGTATGCTCTTTCAACTGTTTATTTTGGATGAGTGTATATACATCTTTTCTCATTTTACTGCTGATTCCCTGCATTCATTTCATGGTATGATAGCATAATTTTTGACTTTATATGTTTGCATTATACTAGTACTGATTCTATTTCACGTTTTTTTTCCATATAAATTTCTAGGGTTGTAAAATATTTATTGCTTAGTTTCAGACTTGACGTGCGTTTGGTCTTTGTGATTGTACAGAATCAATTTAACTTTTAACACGATCGATGATTTTGAACTGTATGGTGTGCTTGCGGGATTGAACTATACGGTCTTTAAGGATCGATAAATGTACTTTTGTTGGTTTGAATTATATGGTGTTTAAAGATTGATCGATGTGGACTTGTCGGATTGAATTATATGGTGTGCTTTTTGTTGGATTGAATTATATGGTGTTTAACTATGCTTTTGTCGGAGTGAATAGTGTTGGATTGAATTATATGGTGTTTAACTATTAATCGATGTGCTTTTGTCGGATTGAATAGTGTTGGATTGAATTATATGGTGTTTAACTATCAATCGATGGGCCAAGAGAGACTATCAGTTGTCTTATCGCAAGAATTTCCATTAGATCGTGGAGGCAGGTGTATATTATTTTTCTTACAAGAATGTTTTATGTTTTATTGAGTTTCCATTTACTATTTTTCTTACGTGCTCAAGGTAGTCTCTCTTATTGTTTGTAAGAAGGTACATTTTTCAGTGATGGTGATTGTCTATGGAAGGGAAATACTTAATCGGTGAATCATCCAGACTGTTATGAGACTTCTCTATTGGTTTTTCAATTATTGTATTTGTTTATTCATCTTATCTTCTAGGTCTTTCAACTTCTTCCCAGATTGGTTTTAGTCTTCTTGAATTCACGAGCTTTGCAGGGAAACTAAGAATTGAAGGGGGTGCAGGGTGTGCAAATGGAGGGTGGAAATTCTGTGATCTTTGTATCTGGCTTTGATCTTTGTATCTCAATGTTTTATTACCAGTTCACGGATGTGTATTCTGATTTATTTTCTTAATGGGTGGACTTGTTTTGTATGATATCATCATGCTTCTATTGATGGTTTATGGTTCAAAAGAGGCACTTAGAATGAGCATTTGGGACAAGTGCGGTTGGAATTTACTCTCTGGTTTGTTGGTATGGTTTTCTTCTTGCTTTGAAAAGTTTTACTCAATTTTGACGCCTTCTCTGGATAACTTCTTGTAATTGAGATCTTGGACTCTTTTAATAATTTTTCAAGACCTCTGTATTTGTTTGAATTGGTCTGGTAATGATGTGTTTCTTACAATAGTAATAATGGAGTTTTGGAGAATTTGTTTATTTCAGTTGAGTTGGAAAACCTTTTTCTTCGAGAAATGTTATAATGGGCATTTTACCATTGGTTTCTTAATTCTTCATTTGGTTTATCCATCTTAATCTCTAGGTCCTGCATCTTCCATCCATATTGATTTTATTTTTCTTGAATTCATGGGTTTTTCACGGAATGGAGATGGGGTTAAACCTTAGGTCTCATTATCTTTGCATTCATTATTTTCTTTGTCGGTGTTCTTGATATAAACTTGTGGAGTGGGATATGTTATAAATATGTACTATATGAGTGAAAGGCTTTGACATGTGTGTTGTTAGACTGTTGACTTATTTTATGTTGATTGTCTTCTAGTCGTGTTGCAGCAATGAGGATGAGGATGTTATAAATATGGAGGTGGGTGAAACCTTAGGTCTCATTATCTTTGCATTTATTATTTTCTTTGTCGTTGTTCTTGATATAAACTTGTTGAGTGAGATATGTTATAAATACGCCTTATATAAGTGAGAGGCTTTGACACGTGTTCGACTGTTGACTCTGTTTATGTTGATTGTCTTCTAGTCGTGTTGCAGCAATGAGGATGTATGTTGGTTCATGGAGGCAAAAGCTGTAAATTTTTGAACTTGCTACAAATCTTTATGTTTTATTACGTTTCCATTTATTATCATTCTTGTGAGCTCGAGTTCGAATCGCATAACATCATGATCATCAAGCCTGTTAAGGAAATTTCTCTATTGATTTTTCTAATTCTTGAATTTGTTTCTTCAACTTATCGTCTATGTCCTTCCTTTTCTACCCTGATTGCTTTAAGTTTTTTAAATTTGTGGGCTTTACGTTTCTTAAATTCGTGGGCTTTGGGCTTTACAGGAAAATTAAGAAATGAAGTGGGTGCAGGGTGTGCAAATGGTGGGTGGTGTGATTTGGATCGGGATCCCGTTTGCTTTCACTGTTTTCATTGCTGTTTTTCATCATGTTAACCTCAGGAGTGGAAGATCTTGTAACTATAAACCTTGTTGATTTTAATTATCATTTTTTACACGTGTTGCTGCGAAGAGGATGTCTATTGGGTCATTGGGTCGTTATAGGCTTCGACATTTGTGTCGTTCTAGACTTGACTTTGTTGATTTTAGTGATTTTTTTTTCACAGTTGACTTTGTTGATTTTAATTATCATTTTCTACACGTGTTGCTGCGAAGAGGGTGTCTATTGGGTCATGAAGCGAATAGCTGTTGATTAGGATATTTCCAAGTAGTAGTTTGAAATATGTTGTGATTGGGGTTTACACAACATCACATCGCCTTTCTGGTTGGGTTCTCTCTATTTGTGATAGGATGTGGAGGCTGGCTATATTGATCAATCTTAGTCCCTTACCGGTTTTGTTCAATCTCAAAAGATTTTTATTTTGCTAGTTGATATGTGGGGGAAGGATTTTGGAAGGAATGGATGGAGATCAGGGAAACTTTTGGTTCTATTATCTTTTCGTTCATTATTTTCTTTTTTGAGTGGGAGTTCTTGGAAACATGCACTGTATGAGTATGAACGATTTTGACATTTCAAAAGTTGTGCCTTTGACTCATTTGCATTTCAAAAGTTATGCCTTTGAATCGTTTTGCAGCGAAGAGTTGCTTGTTATGGATGTCTGTTGTGGAGGCAACGGCGGGAGATTATTGTTTGGAATGACAGTAGTCACTCATTGGTTGTAGTCTCTCTCCTTTTATTACATTTGCATTCACTATTGTTCTTATGTGGTTGATTTGAAATGGCTGTAGTCTCTGGAATTGGTTATCGGAAGGTACATGTATCAGTCAGGAGCAATACTATTATGACCGATCTTAGCTTGTTATTTAGAGTGACTAAAGGCTACTTTGGTTTTATGGGATCGTCTTCCGTGAGTTTTGATTTAGTTGGTTGGTAAGCTGGCAGTATCGGGTTTCCTTGTTTTCTTATTAGGAACAATGTTTATGGAGTTTGATATAATGAAACAACGTATGTAATTGTACAATTTTGAAATATGTGATGTGCTTGTCAGATATTTTCTAGGTACGTAATGTACTTTTAATCGCTTTGAATTACATAGTGTCGGATCCTGAGACAATTACATAGTCTCGGATCCTGAGACAAACAAAATTAATTTAGAAGGTGTCAAAACAAAGGATCAAGTATATTTTATTTTTTGTTTCTGAACGTTTAAATTGAAATTTGTGAGTCTAAAATTTTAATACATTGTAATCCATAAATTTTACAAGATATAATTTTTTTTGTGTGTATCAAATGTTTTCTTAGTGTATATTAAAGTCGGAACTTGTTGGAAAAGATAAATAATTTAAATGATAGCATGAGATGCACTTAATATTTTAAAAAAAATTAATATAATTATGTTAAAAGGATTATATCATTTCGTTGTACTAGTTTTTTATTTGTCAAAACATTTTCTAAAATATATTAAAGTTAAAAATATGTGAAATAATATAAAGAATTCAAATATTAGCATGGAATATATTTGACACATTAAAAAAGTTAACTTAATTAGGTTAGTAATTAGGTTAAAAGAATTATATTTATTTAGTTTTTAAATTTTGATACAAAAATATATTAAAATTTTAAACGTATGAATTAAAACTTCAATTTTAAAAAAATTCAGGATAAATATATAAAAGTTTTGAAAATATTAAATATATAAAATACATTAAAATTAAAAGAAAAATTATATATATATATATATATATATATATATATATATATATATATTATATAGAAAGAGAAAAAAATTAGAGGGGGCCCTTATGGTTGTTCTAATGTCCGCCACTCCCTGATTCGTCAAAGATCCCAGTTACTTTTTACAGTGACAAAATCTTGAGTCCCAAAATTCAGTTCTTTCAGATGTCTGGATTACAGGGTTACGAGTTATGCAGCTTCATTTCAAAGAATCCTTCCATTTTGATTCAAAGCTTCAAGAGAACATTTGTCCCCTCAGTTGAAGCTATTAGGAAAATTGTGTGCGACAAGAAAGATTTCATTTTTGTGTTACGGCTGGATACTCCCAAAGTACAAAAGGTTTATGCAGGATGTCGTCTTTTTGGAGAGGTGTGGCATTCTTGGGACTCATCTTGCCTTGCTACTCAAACTTCATCCAAGGCTTTTCCTTGCAATTCAAGAATGGTTGTCCTTGCAATTCAAGAATGGTTGTCCATGCAATTCATACATTAAGTTGTTTGAGCGATAAAACCTTTGAGTGAAAGCTGAAACTAGTTAATTGTTTTGGGTTTTTCAAGGATGAGGGCCCGCAAAAGTTCAAGAGAATCCCGACTTTGTTTAGAACATCAGAGAAGAAGTCGAAAGTTGGATGAAATTCTTCTTGCATACAGGTACGCTGCCCAAGTCTGTCCTTATTCACCATGGACGGTCGCATGCTTTCTTGATGAAGTTTTCCAGCTGTTGAAATAAAAAAATCTCTGCAAGAAAGTCCCCAGTTATATTCATGTGTTGTGCTTGTCTGAGGAGATGTTCTTGGACAAGTATATATCACAATTCAGAAAAAATGCAGTGGGGTCATTATATTTTTAACAGTGTTCTTGACAGTGTTGTGCAAGCTTAATTTAGTTTCTTATATTTTTAAGTTTTTTTTCGAGACAGGGTTACCATATATCCTTTCCTTCTACAGTAGCAAAAGTAGACTTGATTAGATATGAGTTTCCTTATCTCAAGCAAAGCCCATGCGGGAGTGAAGGAAATTCTGGGTTGATTTCAATCCCACAAAAGCACAAAAAGCACACAGAATCAGTTTAACGTTTGATTTTTAATTATATTGTGTGTTTTTGTGGGATTCAATTATACGGTGTTTAAGGATCTATGAACGTGCTTATGTTGGTTTGAATTATATGGTGTTTAAAGATTGATCGATGTGCATCTGTTGGATTGAATTATATGGTGTGCTTTTGTCAGATGTTTAACTATCAATCGATGTGCTTTTGTCGGATTGAATAATGCAAGCATTATCAGTTTTTATTGCAAGGATTATCACTAGATCGTGGAGGTAGGTGTAGATTATTTTTCTTACAACAATGCTGTATGTTTTATTGAGTTTCGATTTACTATTTTTCTTATGTGCTTAAGGTAGTCTCTCTTATTGTTTGTAAGAAGGTACATTTGTTAGTGATGGTGATTGTCTATGGAAGAGCAATACTTGATCAGTGAATCATCGAGACTATTATGAGACTTCTCCATTGGATTTTCAATTATTGTATTTGTTTGTATTTGTTTATTCATCTTATCTTCTCGGTCCTTCAACTTCTTCCCAGATTGATTTTAGTTTTCTTGAATTCATGGGCTTTGCAGGGAAACTAAGAATTGAAGGGGGTGCATGGTGTGCAAATGGAGGGTGGAAATTCTATGATCTTTGTATCTGGCTTTGACCTTTCTATCTCAATGTTTTATTTACCAGTTCACCGATGTGTATTCTGATTTATTTTCTTAATGGGTGAACTTGTTTTGTTTGATATCATCATGCTTCTATTGATGGTTTATGGTTCAAAAGAGGCACTTAGGATGAGCATTTGGGACAAGTGTGGTTGGGATTTACTCTCTGGTTTGATGATATGGTTTTCTTCTAGCTTTGAAAGGTTTTACTCAATTTTGACGTCTTCTCTGGATAACTTCTTTTAATTGAGATCTTGGACTCTTTTAATAATTTTTCAAGACCTCTGTATTTGTTTGAATTTGGGATGGTAATGATGTTTCTTACAATAGTGATAATGGAGTTTTGGAGAATTTGTTTATTTCAGTTGAGTTGGAAGACCTTTTTCTACGAGAAATGTTATAATGAATTAGAACTCCTAACAACTCTGAATAAAATATTTTTCTTTGTTAATTATTCTATTTCTCTACCAAATCCGGTTGTTTGTTGAACTGATTGCATTAATCCCTTTCCTGTCCATCACATAGAGGCTGATACTTCTTTTCCTGTTTTGAGTTTTAAAAATCATGAAAGAATTTGAAACTGATCATGAAAGCATGTGACCGATTAGAGGGCATTTTGAAATTGTTATTATTACGAGTGGCTAAGGCTGCCTTGGTTTTATGTGATTTTTCTGAACTTGCTATGTTCTATGGGTTTTGGGTTGATTGTTTTCAATTTTCAATAATGTATGGTTGGCAGTATTTGATATTCTTGTTTCCATAAATGTGAAGTCACCCTTTACTATTACATGGTAGTGTTTTTTTGTTTGACGAAAAAGTATTTCCGGTTTTAATTGGATATCGTTTGTTGACATCATTCCTTTTGGAATGGGATTTGTTTGGGCACTACTATCAGAATGAAGCTGGAAGCTAACTTAAAAAGACAGCATCTCTTTTGATAATCTAATTTATCTGAGCTTCCAGGTTTGGACTAGCTATATTTTCCTGCAGCCGTGTTTAGATTGTTGTTTGTGCAATGATCTGCGTCTCATCTGGTCTCTGAAATCATGTGAAGGTTCACATTTCTTCTGAGTTTGCTCTCTACTCTAATTTCTTTTTCTTTGGACTTGATCACCAAACATAAGGATTGGTTTGTTGCTTGTTTCTCTGAAGAGTTTCTCCATTGGTTTTCATTCTTGAATTTTTGAATTCATGTGGTTTCTATAGTTCCATCTTCTAGGAAGACAAGCCATGTGTGTGTAGCTTATCTTGTGAAGTATTTGATGATGATGATGTATCAAATTTTGGTGTTTGTGCTCTTTCTTTGTAAGCATGTCCTCAAATGTACGATACCTTTTCTGATTTTGAAGCACTCTTCAGTACCCCAACTCACACCCTATTTACTTTTGGGGTCTCACTATTTGTGATAGGATTTGGAGGCACATGCTATTTTTGCTGGCTAAATTTCTCTGTTGTAATCCCTTACTGATTCTGTTCAATCTGAAAAAGCTCTTCACTTTGCTAATTGATATGTGGGAGACAGGTTTTGGAAGTAGTTGATGTATATCCAGAGAAACTTTTAGTTCTATTATCTTTTCATTCATTATTTTATTAAGTGGGAGTTCTTGTAAGAGGCTTTGTAATTTGTATAGTTGCGCCTTTGACTCGTTTTGTAGTGAAGACTTGCAATGGATGTCTGTTGGGTTGCAATGGTGGTAGATTATTGTTTGGAATGGTTGTAGTCTCTCTCATTTGTTGAATAATAGTGGGAAGGTACATTATTGTGTTTGGAATGGCTGTAGTCTCTCTCGTTTTGTTACGTTTCTATTCACTATTGATCTTATGTGGTCGATTTGGAATGTGGCTGTAAGAAGGTACATATATCAGTCACCGTGTTTTTATACAAGTGCAATAGTTGATCACTGAATATTATAATCTTCGAGCCTATTATGCAAGTTTCTCCGTTGACTTTTTAATTCTTTCTGTATTTATGAATTCATCTTGTTGTCTAGGTTCTTTATTTTCTACTTCATTTATCAAGAAGATTCGACAATTTGATTTCAAAACTTCATTTTGTGTTTTTTTGTTTGATCACAAACATAGGCATTCCACTGCCATTTGTTTGTCTGCAGAGGATTTTCTATTATGCATTTGATGAAGTTGGGCTTGTTATTGAAGAAGTGACTAACTTTTGTTTCAATTTTTCCTTCGTCTAGGATGAGCTCATCTCACATTGAACTCAAGTAAGTGTGGTCCTTTCTGGAAGAAATGGGCTATCCTATAAAATGATTTGGTGATTTTGTATTAATTTGGGTGAAGTATATGGTTTTCTCAATCTATCAGATTTGGTGTTTGTGCTCTTTATTTGTCGGTGTGCCCTCGAGTTTGAGTTTTAATATGCTAGTTGAGGTGTTAAAAACATAAAAGGGAGTAATTAAAAACTTGAAAGAGAGTTTAGTGCGACATGCATGCATTCTGATTCTTGCTAAATTTGTGGAGTGGTGACAGACACTATTTGAGTATAGGAGGTATTGGCATTTGTATTGTTTGGCCTTTAACTCGTTTTGGAGTAATGACTAGACTTTGGATGCCTGTTGGGTGGTGGAGGCAATGGAGGTAGATTGTTGTCTCTGTTAATGGTTGAATAGTGGGAAGGTATATGATGGTGCATCTGGAATGTGTGTTGGCTCTCGTGTTGTTATTTTTCTTATGCACTCGATTTGGAATGGTCGTAGCCTCTCTTATTGGTTGTAGGAAGGTAATTGATGACTAAACATTATGATCATCGAGCCTGTCATGGGAATTTCTCCATTTGTTTTTTAATTTCTAAATTTATGAATTCATCTTATGGCCTTGGTCTATCTTCTACCCAATTGATTTTATTTTTCTTGAATTCATGAGCTTTACAAGGAAGCCAAGAAATGGAGTGTGGTGTAGATGTGCAAATGGTGCGTGGAAGTTCTTAGATATGTGAAGCCAAATGTTTTATTTACCATTGCTTGCTGTGCTCTTCTGATTTATCTTTTAACTTACATCAAGCTGGAACGTTTTGCTCTAGATAAGCTAATTTCTTCTTAGAGTTCTGTCTGTTATTTAACTTTGTTGCAGTGCATTTAGAATCGTACGATCCGAATCAAAATTCTCCTTGAGCGATGCGTATCGTTTAATAGATGAATCAGATGTGAATCGTAAAATAGATGAATCAAAATTTAACCTGAATCGTAACGTGAATTGCTGAATCAGATGTGAATCGTGTGATTCGCGATTCGGTTTGCGTCACAATTCATGATGAAGGAAAAAAATTGAAAAAATTAGAAAGAAACACAGGAAAAGAAACTCAAAGAAGATGAAAATTCAGGAAAAAAGATAAACAGTGAAGAAAATGAACAGTAAAGAAAATGATAATCAACTAATAGAATTGCAGAATACAAAGTAAAAAGAAATAATAAAAGATGAAGTCATGAGAAGGGAAGAAGATGAATTCATGAGGTGAACATAAAAGTGAGAGATAATATTTTAAATATAAAATGTTTTCTCATATTCTTTTATCTAACAACTTTAATCACACTTCCCTACTCCCATCATTTAAAGTGACAGTCATTTATATTTATATTTTAATTTTTTATTCTAACTTATAAAAAAAAAAATATTATCACTTTGAAAAACTTAGTTCTATTTAAATTAATATATAAGTGTTCTAATATCCTTCGATTATTGTTTAATATTTTCTTTCTAATTTTTTTTCTTATATTTTTCTTATGTTTTTTTTCTTATTTTTTTTATTTACATTAATCATTATTTATGAACTTTTTCATTTAATATTTTTATAAAAAAAAAAAATTAATGTACAATTTTTCTTATATTATATAAGTTATGTATCTTATTATTCAAATTCAGGATTCAAAATTTATGGAATGATTCAATAACCATTCTTTGCTTTGTTGCACTTGATCAGAAAAGATTAGGATTGAGTTGTGATTTGTTTTTTCTGCCGCCAGTGTTTAGATAGATTTTTGTGCAATGATCTGCATCTCATCTAGTCTCTGAGATCCTGTGAACATTTTGGTGTTTTGATTTTTTACCCGTACATTATCTAATGGGGTTATTCGTTGCCAAATATTTCATGACAAAAATCTACCAAAAGTGTTCATTTTTGTTCATACCATTTCATCATGCCAGGAATGAAAAACAAAAGTGTTTAAGTGTTTTAGGTGTTGAAATGTTTTGATTAATTTTTTTAAGCACGTGTTGATTGAACAACTCGGGTTTGACATTTGATCATAAACATAAGCATTTAGCTGCCATTTGCCTCTCTGTAGAGGTGTTTATGCAGTTGAAGTGGGTTTTTATATAGAAGAAGTGGTTTTCTCTTCTTTTTATTGGTGTAGCATGATCTCATTTCATCAATTTGTTGTGCTTGGTTTTGTCCTCACAGTGAACTCAAGTAAGTGTGGGCGTTTGTGGAAGAAGTTGGCTCTCCAATAAAATGACTTGGTGATTTTATATTCCTAGTTTCTGTTTTCATCAAGGTTGTGTTGGTTTTGGGTGAAGTATATGGTGTTTGCGAAAAATTGAATGTGCCCAGATTGAAGAAGTCTTGAATTAATAGTACGTCAGCTTAAGTCAATTGGATGTGATATTTTATTTGACAATAGACATCTATCAATCTGTGTGTTGAACTGTTTGTCATTTTCTTTCATCAGCACACTACGGGGGGGATTGGAAAACCTGATCATTTAGAACAGCCAATGGCTTTGGATGATAACCTAATTTCTTCTAAGTTGGCTCTACTGTCATATTTCTTTTCCTTTGGACTTGATCACCAAACATAAGGATTGATTTCTTACTTGTTTCTCTCCAGAGTTTCTCCATTGGTTTTCATTCTTGAATTTTTGAACTCACCTCAGTTTCTATAGTAACATAACATATACTAGGAAGACAAGCAATCGATGTGTGGTGTTTGAGCTCTTTCTTGAGTTTTCATTAGTACTAGTTCTATTCTAATTCTGAATATGGTTTGCACTCTTCACCCTCATAAACACCTATTTACTTATTTCTGGTTGGGTTCTCACTTTTTGTGATAGGATGTGGAGGCAGATGCTATCTTTTATTGGCTATGTTTCTCAGTCGAAGTCCCTTACTGATTTTGTTCAATCTCAAAAGCTTATTATTTTGCTATTGGTGTGTGGGACAGGCTTTGGAAGCAGTGGATGGATAATATCCAGGAAAATTTAGGTTTTATTATCATTCTATTCATTATTTTCTTCACAGTTATTCTTCGTCCTAAACATGTGGAGTGGGAGTTTGTAAACAGACACCATATGAGTATGAGAGGCTTTGGCATTTGTATAGTTCTGCGTATGACTAGCTTTGCAGTGAAGACTTGCTATTGATGTCTGTTGGGTTGTGGAGGCAATGGCTGTAGTCTCCCTCATTGCTTGAATAATACTTGGAAGGTACATGATTGTGAGTTTGGAATGACTGTTTTATTACATTTCCATTCACTATTGTTCTTATGTGGTGGATTTAGAATGGTTGTAGTCTCTCGTATTAGTTGTGGGAAGGTACAGGTATCAGTCACTTTTTTTCTATTCAAGAATACTTGATAACTTAACATTATGATCTTTGAACTTGTTATGGGAGTTTCTGCGTTGCTTTTTTAATTCTTGAATTTATGAATTCATCTTCTCCTGTAGGTCGTTCATGTTCTACCCAGTTGATTATATTTTTGTTGAATTCATGGACTTTCCATGAAAGCCAAGCATTGAAGTGTGGTGTAAATGTGCAAATGATGCATGAAATTCTGTGCTCGCTAAAGGTTTTATTTACAGGTACAGTACTGTGTTTTCTGGATTAATGTTTAACTGGCTAAACTAGTTTGTTTGATTCTTGACTGTAACTTGCACTACAAGAGAACTGTTACAAAGTGACATTTGAAGTGGACTTGTCGTTCTTTTGGGCTTTACTCTTTCATTTGATGGTTTGCTCAAATTCTTTCCATTCATTATATTTCATTTTTGTTTGATTTGGATGGGAATTGTTGTATTTCTAAGCATGGGCGATACTGGAGTTTTGGAGAAGATATTTTAAATGGTATGTGCAAGTTTTAAATGTGATGTGCTTGTCAGATATTTTCTAGGTATATAGATGCACTTTTAATAGCTAGTTTTATTCTTGCTTTGAACTACATAGATGTTTTATATTACTTGTTTATTAAGCTGTTACACTGGTTTTTATAAAATTATTGTGATTGATGTATTGTCTTTAATAATTTTTCTCATTGAAAAATAATCAGAAGTCCTGATGATTCTCATTTTTGTAAAATTTTTTTATGTTGGTTCATAAAATTTTTTTTAGTAATCATTGAACTAATGCTTTGTATGCACTCAAATTTATTTGTAGAAAGTTATTTGTATTGCCGTTGTTTAATAGAAAGTCATTTTTTTTAATTGTTTAATTTGGAATGTATTTCCTGATCTGGAAAGTATATTTTGAATTGTGTCAAACCTGGAAGATTATAAAAAATATCTGTTTTAATTCAATTTTCAAATCGTTTAATTTTTCATTTAATAACCTTGATAACACCAAGCCTCTCATTTAGCCTTTATAGAATATGTAAAGTTGTTAGCTTTTAATAAATGATCTTCCTTTCTAAAAGATTGCCTTACATTGGATTGATATCAACCTGAAATTTGTTTAATTTCCTTATTGACCGACACCAAGCCTCTCCTTTAATAAATGCTTACTGTACATGAGCATACTTTACATAAAGGTGTCGGTCATGTTAATCAAATTGATGACATTTTAATATTTTAGATTTTTCTTGTGCAGGTTTTTTGGGTTTTGTGAACTGATTCGGTCATGTAGACTTTTTTGGCCATTATTAATGATACAGTAACAATTAAAAAGTAACAACTTTTCTCACATCACAGACAGTTCTTTTTTTTTTAATTAAATATTTAATGAAACTACCGCAGAAACTAAAAAATCATCAAAGAAAAAGAGAAACGATTTTTGTAAAAATCTTCTCTCTTCGATTGTCTTCTTCCATTCCAATTATCTTCTTCCATTCCTTCAACCTCTCGTCTTCTCCAAGGTTTGGAAAATGTACAAAGGCTCTACTTCTATGAAAAATTGTTTCATTCTTCTTTTTCCCTCTTTTAGTTGTGGAAAGGTTTTTCTCTTACCCAACATACGAAAGGTATGTGCTTCACAGTTGGAATCAATTTTGACAAAAAGGATTATTTTTTGTGCAGTTTGTAAATGGTGCGGTGACATAGTGATGTTAAGTGGTGGGTTTAGTGTTTGTCATTAACGAAAATTGAGTTTGTTTATTCTTTTTTCCATTTTTATGTCGGTGGAAAGGTTTTTTTCTTATCCAACATTACAAAAGGTGTGTGCTTCGTCTGTTGGAATCGATTTTGACCGAAAGGACCCATTTTTGGATGGATCTCTTGTTGTGATAATATTATTAATGTGACTCCAATGACCTCTACTTGTACTAACTCTATCTGAAAAGTCCTCAACATACGAAAGGTATGGGCTTTGCCGTTGGAATCAATTTTGGCAAAAAGGACCCATTTTTTGTGGAGTTTGTAATGGTGCGATGAATATAGTGGCGTTAAGTTGTGGGTTTAGTGTTTGTCGTTGACGAAAATTGAGTTCGCTTATTCTTCTTTTTCTCCAATTTTTGTGTCGTGGAAAGATTTTTCTCTTACCAACGTTATGAAAGGTGTGCTTCATCTGTTGGAATCGATTTTGGCCAAAAGGACCTATTTTTGGATGGATCTCTTGTGATAATATTATTATTGTGACTTCAACGACCTCCACTTGTACTAACTCCATCTGAAAAGTTCTCACTAAATAATTGCTAACCTACGTTAATTAGTTTGCGCATGTAAGTAAAAGTTACAAAAAAGTCATGCTTGGAGGTGTAATAATTGCTAATACTTCACTAATCCTGTCCGAATAGAAGGACATTTTTGGATTTTCATGAAATTTTTTAAGTTTGATTGATCTACATAAATAACTCTTCTTAAAAAGATCAATTATTTTACTCTTTATCATAATTTTTCTAATATAAATTTACTATTTCTCACCTATTTAGAAAAATATGAATTTGTCACCACTTAGTACACACTAGACAAATTTATCACATGCAAAAGAAAAACATATACTTAAAAAAAGTACAAAATAAATCAATTCAAAAAAGTAAATTAATTGATTTAAAATATTTTTTAACTCATCAATTTTATTGTGTTACAGTTTTATTTTGAAAAAAAAAGTGATATTGAAAGTAAAAATTGACATAAAAAAGAGAGATAGAGATGCAAAATAAAAAAAAATAGAAAGAAAGTATGTATGATATTTTAAAAGAAAACTTACAAACTTAATATAAATATATAAATATATAAATAAAAATTTAAATATATATAACAAATTAAATAAAAAAAGAATTGGGGGAGCCGTATGTCATGCCGAAGGTCCGCTACTTCCACGTGGAATGGTTTACACATAAATATTTTATGTTTGGCTAATGTAAATATGAACAATTAAAATAATTGAGGATGTGGATATTACATGTATAAGCTTTGCGAGAGTAATTTCTAGTGTTATCGTACTTGAAATTTGAGTCTTATGTATTACGAGTGTGGAACCTCAACCAATAAATAAATTTGCAATATGAAGAATAAGATCCGAATGATAAAGACATGACGATATCTTCTTGATTGAATACAAGCATTATATGAAAAAGCATATATCTAAGTATAACAATGACATTCACATAGCACACTTGAATTACTTTTACTACCTTATTATCAATTGGCCTAATGAATGCGAGAGAAAATACTCATCATTCCATTGTGTTATAAATTTATTTTACTAAGAAAGAATTTCAATTGTTTAAAAGTTTTTGAATAAGGGAAATATATATAGATGAATAGATAGTCGATGTTATAAATGAACACAGTAATTATAACCAAAAATAAGAGAATAATATTGAAATAATATTTGGTAATATGACTTTTGTATCGTAACTCAATTATTTATGGATTAAATATGTTATTATTTTTTAACTTTTAATAAAAATTGGAATTAGTTTTTATTGAAACTTTGAATCAATTTAGTCCATCAAATTTGTAAATATATGGATTTAGTCATTTAAATCAATATTTTTTAAGGTTATTTGAGGTTTCAAACGCGTTTCTCGACTAATGTTAAAGCGAACATGTGTCAAACAATATAAACAAATTAAAGTATTATAATGAAAAAAGAGATTTAAAAGACTAAATTCACGAATTTATAAAGATGAGGAACTAAATTAGTTTAAGTTTCCAAGAATGACTATTCTAATTTTCACTATAAGTTGAAGAACCAGAGACATATTTAATCAATTATTTATTGAGCAAACCATATGTGGAATTAGAGTTAACAAAACGGGCTATTCGACCCGGCTTGACCTATCCCACCACGGGTTGATCATTTAGTGAGTCAACCCAACCTGACTAACTTATTAGCAAGTTAAAAAAATTCAAATTTGGTCAGCTTACCACGGGTTGGTGAGTTAAACAAGTTGATTCACTGACTTACTTAATTTAAAAAAAAAATACAATTTCTTTTTCTTCGGTCCCATAAAAACTAAATTATAATTGTGATTAAAATCTAAATAAACTTTAATACAATCTAAAATAATGTTCAACCCCAAATACAAATCAAAACCACAAAAATATTAGGTTTGAATTTTCCAACCCAATATGTTGACTAAAAAAAATAGCCCAATCCAACTCAAATACAAACCAACCTGACTCATCACGGGTTCAACTAAAGCGAATCGAGTTTCGGTAGACCGCATAAAAAATTAACCGGTAATAAAATTTGTAAAAAAATTCAATCCAACCCAAACCCATGATAAATTAGATTAACTCACATATTCTAATCCACTTTTAACACCTCTATGTGGAATAAATGTTAATCTCATAGTTGAAGCAATCTTTGGTATTTTGATTAATGTTGATTATTCTTTGTCTACAGGTTCTTATTGTAGATAGTTGTTTTGCATTTGATGTATAGTCATTCTTCTTCTGTTTCTAGCATATACTCTCCATCATTATTTATTTTTTTGTTGTGTTGATATGTTACTTGGACAAGAGGAAGGAAAAAAAAAAATGGGGTTGGGAAGATAAAGTGATGAAAACATAGTGATTTTGTTAGAGGGATTCTACTGTTAAGGAGAGGGGTGAGAAGGAAAGTTGCAAACCTATTGAAGGCGTGTGGATAGTGAGAGTTGTTAGAATTAGAAGAACATCAAACGTTCCTTAAATCCTTCGGGTTTTTTTTTCCTACTTTCTAGATTTTCTTTTGTCTTGTTTTAATATAATAATAATTAAATTTTACGGTAATGTATTAAGATATATTGCACTCATGAGTAGTGTTTATAACAATAGTTTTAAATAATAATTATTTTTATTAACTATATTATTAGATAAAATAAACATAGGCTTAAATACCTTTTTGGTCCTCATTTTCGTAGTGTTCGTTGCAGATGGTCCTCATTTTGACAGAATGTTTAAAATGGTCCTCATTTTCGCAATTCGTGTTTTATTTGGTCCTTTTCTGTAACGCCATTTAAATCATTAACGGAGCATTGTACAGATGACACAGTTTGTACTAGGGTGTGTTACGTGTACGGTACATGTGTGGTAATTAGATATTTCGGATAAATAAGTGAGCTAGGGTTTTGTTAAGGAATTTTTGGGCAGTTGGTGAGTTTTGGCAATCTTGTTCTTCCATTCGCAATTGGTGTTGCTGCAATCCCATTATATAGGTATGTTACGGTCCCAATTTTCTTCCTTTACCTCTGGTTGTAATCATTGGAGGCAATCGTGTTGTATCACTTCGTGCACTGTTGGTGGTTTAACGAGAAATGGATTAACCCCGATTTGTAGCTGCGGAGAGATGTCAGCTTTGAGGATGGCAAGAACTCCAAAGAATATTGGTAGAAAATTTTGGGTAAAATCTGTTTTTATTTGTGTGTTAATAATAAATTGGTTTTAATTTTTGGTTTATTGATTTACAGAGTAGTGGTTCCAATAATGTGGGTTGCAAATTGATGAAAAGGATGTCACCATCATGACACAAATGAGGCAGATTAATGAGTTGGAGAAGTCATTGAAGGTTGTTGAGGAAATACTACAATTAGTAATAGGGTTCACTTGTGCTGAGAAGAGGCAGATTAATGATTGTATTATTCGTACTGTTATTGTGTGTAATCTTTTAAAGTCCAATTTGTTTTGTACTATTGTTAAATGAAGAAATAAATTAGTTTGATTAATATTAGTCCCAACATGTTCAAAATGACATCTTAATCTGAGCATTGAAGTAAGTGATATTGATCTAAGCTTGGGAAAGATCAAATTGATCTAAATTCGGAAGAAGTTAAATTCATAACATCAATTCATCATCATCAAAATGCACTACATCAATGATTGGTATGAAGTCCTCAGCATTGACATTGATGAAATTCATTGCTGCAATAGCATGGCAGCAAGGGATAGCAGTCAGAAGCCATTTTCTACAGCTGCAATGTTGAGCATCCACATTCACTATGCTCCTAGCAGCCTTTCGCATGAGTATCTTTAATTTTTGGCCAGAGAATCTTTTTGAAATTTGAATACAGATGCCTCATGAAAAAACCTGTGTTCAACAGTGGGTAATATGTCCTGAATGACAGACACTAATCCCTATGCAATGAAAAGATTATTAGTACTTACAACATTAAACAAAAATTAATAAATTGAACATATATTAAACATACCTTTTGTTGGTCAGACATAAAGGTCATTGTCCCACACACATCAATAACTCCAAGATCACCCATAAACAATTCCAAGAACCATGTCCAAGTTTTTTTGTTTTCAACTTCCACAACAGCATACGCTAAGGGCAGTAACTCTGATCATTAGCATCTCTACCCACAACACTCAACAACTCACCTCCGTATTTTCCTTTTAAAAAACAACCATCATGGAAGTCATTTAGAAACCATGCAGAACATCACAACAATCGAAGGACAAACAAACCCCAAAATAAAATTACGAAAACCCTAACCCACGAGCAAACACAATCCAGAAAACCCTAAACCCACTTACCTCGTTGATGATGATTAACTGGAAAATTGAAACGAATAGCGCAACTGCAATCCAATGATGAAATGACAAGTATTAACTGCTTCCTCTGCAAATCCGAGCTCAAAAAAGACGAAGATGAAGAAATTTTCCTAATTGCAAAATTTCTCTTAAATTGAAAAATTAACTTTAGTTAGCCATATGTACAGTACACGTAACACACCCTAATACAAACCTACAAACCGTGCCACCTGTACAATGATCCGTTAATGATTTAAACGACATTACAGAAAAGGACAAAATAAAACACGAATTACGAAAATGAGGACCATTTTAAACATTCGATAAAGAATGAAGATCATTTTAAACATCTTGCCAATATGAGAACCAACCGCAACAAACACCGAAAATGAGGACAAAAAAGTATTTAAGTCATAAACATACTGAGAAAATCTTTTATGTGGTCAAAAAGATTAAATTCTATTATTTAATTTAAAAATTATAAATATATTTAACGAAAAAAATTATTAAGAAAATCACAATAAAAGCAAATATTGATAAATGTTCAGTTAATAAAATTAAATGAGTAAAATGGTTTTTTAGTTAATCGTAGAGATAGTACCTTAAAATAAATTAAAATGTTTTGTTCTGTTATAACTCGGTTAACAGCTATTTATAATTAGAGTTACGATAGATTAACAATGTTTTTAACAAAGTTTTTGACAAATTTTCCATTTAAGTAAAAAAATATTATTTTATTATTTTATTTTAATTAAAAATTAAAAAATAAATCTATTTTAATTATACTTTTAGAAACTTTGTTAAGTTTTTCAAAAAAAAATTGTGAAAAAAATAATTTTCTTTATAATTAACCAAAAGATAAGATAAGGACCAAAATATTAATTGCATCATAACCGTGTAAATTTCCTCCCACCGCGTAATCTCAGCGGCCAATGTTGACTTTCCCTTTCTATATATATTCCACTGCCCTGGTAGTTATTGCAGTGCCAAAGTTCCTTCTGGCATATTCTGTCTGACATACATGTTATTTGTTTCTTGTTTCGATGATTGTCGTGAATGGCTTTGGGTATTGTGGTTCCCTCCTCGATCAAGTTTTTTCAGGGTTTTCGAATTTACGATCGATCAATGTGTTCTAGTCGGAATGAATGTGTTTTTGTCGGATTAAAGAACGAAGCATTATCAGTGTCTTTGTCGGATTGTTGGATTGAAGAACAATAATTATACGCAAATTCTGAAGATAATTCTTTATCTGATAATGTCGAGTTTTGGATTTTTTGCGTATTTTCTTTACACCTAGTGATCGCCTTTTCTTTGGTCGCCTTTTCTTTGACATTTCTTTTGCATATGGATGATATGGAAAGCATAATAGTTCAGAACAGCAAGGGCTCAGCATAACCTAAGTGTTCTTTGTGCCTCCTTTCTGTTATAATATAAGCTTTTTGGTATTGATCATCGAATGTAGGATTGAACTATGATGTGCTTATCTGCAGTGGTATTTGGAATGATTTTGTAACATCCGGAATTAAGACCCGTTATCGTTTTTTTGAATTTTGGGTGTGTACAGGACAGTGTATGGATGTGTGGTGTAGGAGATCATGTAAGTATTAGGATTTGTTACACTTATGTTTTCTTAAGACGTTCTGATTTCGGAACCTATCAGATTTGTTGTTTGTGTTTATTCCTTTGCAGTATGTCCCGAATCTCTGAGATTTCTTTTGGCGGTTGAGGATGTAGAATCGAGTTTTGATCGCTGTAGCTCTCAATATCCTAATTTCTCGATGAATGTTCTCTCTTATCTTCTTTCTCTCGACTTGATTACCAAACATGAGGATTGAATTGTGATTTGTTCCTCGGATTTTTGAAAAACTATAAATGTGAATATAGTTCTTATTTGATTTTTGAAATCTGTCAAATCTAGGTGATCTGCAATTGTGTTAATTCCTTTTCAGCACATTAGCAGTTGAGGATTAAATAATAATACAATATCCAAGGTAATATAATTTCTTGGATGAGTTTCATTTCTATTATTTAATTTCTTTGAACCTGATCTTGTTTTTCCGCAGCAATGTTTGGGGATTTGTTTAGTGTAACATTTGTCTCATTGAGCATATATTAGGAGCGAAGATGTCTCTGCGGTTTGGTTGGATTCATTGCTGACCTTGCAGTGTGGCTGTCTGTATGCACTATCAGACTATTGGAGGCACTATAAATTGGGGAGGATTTGTCTGGCAACTAATGATTAAATGGAAACTTCTCTTAAATAATTTCTTTCAGCTTTTTGGTCATTTTATTGTTTTTTTTGTCATTTCTTAGTGATTTGAATTTCTAATTTCATATATGAAGTACTGGATTCATAGTGAAAAAAAAGGATAAGAGGATAAAATATGGTGGCCATTTCATATATGCTGTTTGACTGTTATTTTGATTATCTTCAACTCCTTTTGCAGTCCTCTTGCAGTTAAGAGGATGTCTAGTGGATCATGGATGCAATAGCTGTAGATTATTGAACTTACTGCAAAGCTTTATGTTTTATTGGGTTTTCATTTAGTAGCTCTCTTATGTGTTTGGAGTTGAAATGACTATTGTTTCTCTTATTGATCGTAGGAAGGTACATGGTCAGCCATTGTATTAGTCGAAGGAGGAGTCATTCTTCATAGTTGAAATTATGATCATCGAGCCTCTTACGAAAATTTGTTTATTGGTTTTTTAGAAAGTTTATTTGTTTATCCATCTTATTGTCTAGGTCCTTCATCTTTTACCCATATTAATTATAGTTTTCTTAAATTCATGGGCTGTATAGGGAAACTACGAAATGAAGTGGATGCATAGTGTGCAAATGATGGGTGGTGGTGGTGGTCATGTTTTGGGAACAGTGAATGGAGATCCCGTGAAACTTTAGGTCAGGCAAAACTTGTGGAGTGAGGAGATCTTGTAAATACTCGCTATATGAGTGAGAAACTTTGTCATTTTGTTGTTGGGCGGTTGGCTCTTCATTTTGATTATCTTCTTCTACTAGTGTAGCAGTGAAAATGATGTTTATTTCATTGTGGAGGCAATAACTGTAGATTATTGAACATATTACAAAGCTTTATTTTTTATCACGGTTCTCACGATTCAATTTACTATTTTTCTTATGTGTGCTTCAGTTAGAATGGTTGTAGTTTCTCTTATTGACTGTAGGATTGTACATGTGTCAGCCATGGTGTTTGTTTAAGCAAGAGCAATACTTTATCATTGAACATTATGATTGTCGAGCTGGTTTTGGAAATTTGTCCATTGGGTTTCTTTAATTATTAATTTTGTTTATTGATCTTATCGTCTAGGTCCTTCATCTTCTACCCAGTTTGATTAGTTTTCTTGAATTCATGGGCTTTACAGGGAAACTAAGAAATGAAGTGGGTGCGGAGTGTGCAAATGGTGGTAGTGGGCAGGTCTCAGAAACAGTTGGATGGAGACCTGGTGAATCTTTAGGTTTTATTATCTTTGTATGCAGTATTTTCATTGTCGTTATTCTTCATGGCATACTTGTGGAATGGGTGAAACAGTTGGATGGAGACCTGGTGAATCTTTAGGTTTTATTATCTTTGTATGCAGTATTTTCATTGTCGTTATTCTTCATGGCATACTTGTGGAATGGGTGATCTTGTAAACAGAGGATGCGCCAGTGAAACTAAGAAATGAAGTGGGTGCAAGATATGCAAATAGAGGGTGGTTGGCAGGTTTTGGAAACTAAGAAATGAAGTGGGTGCATGGTGTTCAAATAGTGGGTGGTTCGTAGGTTTCGGAAACATTGGATGGAGATGATGGAGATGCGTTGAAACTTTAGGTCTTATTATCTTTGCATTCATTATTTTCTTTGTCGTTGTTCTTCATGCTAAACTTGTGCAGTGGTATATCTTATAAATAGGCACTATATGAGTGAGAGGCTTTGACATGGGAGTTTTTCGACTGTTGACTCTGTTTATGTTGGTTGTCCTCTTTTAGTCGTGTTGCAGCAATAAGGATGTCTGTTGGATCATGGAGGAATAGCTATAAATTATTGAACTTACTTCAAAGCTTTATGTTTGATTACGTCTCCATTTATTGTCATTCTTGTGTGCTGGAGTTTGAGTGGCTATAGTCCCTCATATTGGTTGTAGGCAGGTACATGTGTCAGCCATGGTATTTGTTTAAGCAAGTGCAATACTTGATCGCATAACATCATGATCATCAAGATCATCAAGCATATTAAGGAAATTTCTCTATTAATTTTTCTAATTCTTGAATTTGTTTATTCATCTTATCGTCTATGTCCTTCCTCTTCTACCCTGATTGATTTTAGTTTCTTAAATTCGTGGGCTTTACGTTTCTTAAATTTGTGGGCTGTGGGCTTTACAGGAAAATTAAGAAATGATGTGGGTGCAGGTTGTGCAAATGGTGGGTGGTGGGAAGGTTTTGGATCGGGATCCCGTTTGCATTCACTGTTTTCATTGCCGTTTTCATCATGTTAACTTTCAGGAGTGGAAGATCTTGTAACTATAAACTTTGTTGATTTTAATTATCATTTTCTACACTTGTTGCTGCGAAGAGGATGTCTATTGGGCCGTTTTTCATTATGTTAACCTTCTGGAGTGGGAGATCTTGTAACTATAAACTGTATGAGTTATAGGCTTTGACAAGACTTGACTTTGTTGATTTCAATGATCTTTTTTTGCATAGTTGACTTTGTTGATTTTAATTATCATTTTCTATACGTGTTGCTGTGAGGAGGATGTCTATTGGGTCGTGGAGCGAATAGCTGTTGATTATTTAACTTACGAATAGTTGTTGATTATTTAACTTACTACTAGTTGTTGATTATTTAACTTACTACGGAGCTTTTTTATGTTTTAATACGATACCATTTCTTATCTTTCTTAAGTGCTCGAGTGGAATGGTTGTAGTCTCTCTCATTTGTTCCAGGAAAGTACATGTGTCAGCCGTGGCCTTTGTCTAAGCAAGAGCAGTACTCAATCTTCTTGTTATGGGAATTTCTCCACTGATTTCTTAATTCTTGAATTTGTTATCCATCTTATTGTCTAGATCTTTCATCTTTTACTCGGATTGATTATATTTTTCTTGAATTCATTGGCATTTCAGGGAAACTAAGAGATGAAGTGTGTGCAAGGTATGCAAATAGAGGGTGGTTTGCAGGTTTTAGAAACAGAGTGGATGGACATTTGGTGAAACCTTTAGTTTCATTGTCTTTGCATTCATTATTTTTTTGTCGTCGTTCTTCAAGCTAAACTTGTGTAGTAAGATATGCTATAAATACGCACTATATGAGTGAGAGGCTTTGACATGTCTGTTGTTTGACTGTTGACTCTGTTTATGTTGATTGTCTTCTTCTAGTCGTGTTGCAGCAATGAGGATGTCTGTTGGATTGTGGAGGCAAAAGTTGTAAATTTTTGAACTTGCTACAAAGCTTTAAGTTTGATTACGTTCCATTTATTATAATTCTTTTGAGCTCGTTTTCGAATGGTTGTAGTTTCTTTTATTGGTGGTCGCAGGTACATGTGTCAGTAATGATGTTTGTCTAAGCAAATGCAATACTTGATCACATAACATTATGATCATCAAGCCTGTTAAGGAAATTTCTCAATTGGTTTTTCTAATTCTTGAATTTGTTTATTCATCTTATCGTCTATGTCCTTCCTCTTTTACGTTGATTGATTGTAGTTTGTTAAATTTGTGGGCTTTACGTTTCTTAAATTCATGGGCTTTGGGCTTTACAGGAAAACTAAGAAATGAAATGGGTGCAGGGAGTGCAAATGGTGGGTGGTGGACAACTTTTGGAAACAGTGTATGGGATCTGGTAAAAACTTAGGTTTAATTATTTTTCATTTATTATTTTCATTGTATGAGTGAGAGGCATTGACATTTGTCTCGTTGCAACAGGTGATACTGATGATTTTAATTATTTTTTTCTACTGTTGTTGCAGCAAAGAGGATGTCTATTGGGTTGTGGAGCCAACAACTCTAGATTATTTAACTTGCTAGGAAGCTTTATGTTTTATTATGATTGAATTTACTATTTCTTACGTGTTCGAGTTGGAATGGGTGTAGTCTCTCATATTTGTTGTAGGAAGGTACATGTGTAAGCCATGATGTTTGTCTAAGCAAGAGCAATACAACTGAACATAGTTTTATTATCTTTGCTTTCAATATTTTCTTTTCTGTTATTCTTTAGGCTAAACTTGTGGAATGGTAGATCTTGCATGTAGGCACTGTATGATTGAGAGGCTTTGACATTTGTGTTGTTGGACTTATTATGTTCTACTCGTGTTGCATTGAAGAGGATGTCTATTGGATCGTGTAGGCAGTAGGTGTAGATTATTATTATTACTAAATGTTTTATTAAGTTTTCATTTACTATTGTTTTATGTGATCAAGGTAGTCTATCTTATTGTTTGTAAGAAGGTACATTTGTCAGTGATGGTGATTGTCTATGCGAGAGCAGTACTTGATTGCTGAACAATATGGTCAGCGAGCCTGTTATGGAAACTTCTCCATCGGTTTTTCAATTATTGTAACTCATCTTATCTTTTATCTAGGTCTTTCAACTTCTTCCCAGACTGATTTTTGTTTTCTTGAATTCCTGGGCTTTACAAGGAAACTAGGATTTGAAGTGGGTGCAAGGGGTGCAAATGGTAGGTGTAAATTCTATGATCTTTGGTGTCGTCTCTCTCAATAACTTTTTGAAATTGAGATCTTTGACTCTTTTTATAATTTTTCAAAACCTTTCTATTCATTGTTTTCTGCAATTTTTTGAATTGGGCTGGGAGCGATTTAGGCGTTTTGGAGGAGAATTTGTTAATTTCAGTTGAGCTGGAAAACTTTTCTTCAAGAAATGATATAATGAATTAGAATTCCTAACTACTTTGGATAAAATAATTTTCTTTTTTAATTATTCTATTTGTCTACCTAATTCGGGTGTTCATTGAATTGATTGCGTTAATCCCTTTCCATAACAAAGGATATTGCAGTAGTTTTTATAAAAATTTTATGATCGTTGTATAATGGCCATTAAGGTTTCTGTTTCTTGTGTTGTGAGTGCTCTCTTACTTCTCTCTCTATTGCCACATATGTTTCACTTGAGACTGAGACTTTAAAATATGAGTAGTGGTACACATTACCACTCTCCTCCTCTTCTATTTATAATGAAGCAAGCAAGTACATATGAAAAGATATGAAAAGTCTACTCTAAGATACTAGGCAT
>Ga0209589_1003491_pt1 | contig 27446 bp, 26 predicted proteins | sample CowpeawhiteBW_FD_187525 | JGI IMG/M metagenome (GOLD analysis project Ga0209589, IMG submission 187525) | Root nodule microbial communities of legume samples collected from California USA - Cow pea white BW (SPAdes) (version 2) | ecosystem: Host-associated > Plants > Roots > Nodule | place: USA...
CCCCGTAGTCTAACACACGTGATCCACTAGCTACGTACCTCCCGCACACAACATCTCTCAAGTGTGAGCGCGAAACATACGAACCTACCTCGCTCGTATCCCCACACGAGAATAACAGGATATGAACCTCCCCGCTCATATCATCACGTGTCCACCACCATCCATGAACCTACTTGCTCATGGCACAACATCTGTAAGACCCGTAGAATTTTAATTAATTAATAATTAATTAACTAATAAATGCAGGTAGAGGAAGCTTTTATGGCATTAAATTCTAATTTTTATGATGTGGAAAAGTGCTAGCTCATGTGGTTGAGAGTACTTTAATTATGTGAAAGGACTTTGATTCGGGTCCTATGTATGCCAATTATGTGTTATTAATTGTTATTATTTTTAAATATATGTTGATCATGTTGTGGTATGATATAATACTTGAATTATATTAGTTAGCAAGAAACATGAATTGGCTTGATGGTTTAGTATAGACTTGGCATTGGCATGGTTGTAGGTTCAAGGCTGAAATTGCACTTAGAAAATAGGGCACGAAAAATTGGAGAGTGGTGAGGTTTAGTGCAGAATTGAGGCTGAATTGGAGGGAGAACTAAGAGGACTTTGGGTGAGCAAAGAAGAACCTTGGGAATTCTCAAACTTTTAGCAAGGAAACCAGGTTATGGGAGCTGGACTCCGATTTTCCTTGTTCGTCTTAATAATTACATGATAAGTATGATAACATGATTACATAATCCCTGTTTTAATTGCAAATTTCTGATTTCTGGAAATTTTCCAGAAACCGGCTGGCGGGCTATACATAGCCGCCAGGCGACTCATCCATTATTGTGTGTTTCTGGGTTCCCGTGAGGAACCACCTGGCGGTGAAGCCATGTACCGCTATGGAATAGTGTTAAGGTTGGAAAGAATGGGGACTTTTGCTAATAGACCAATTGGTGCTGAAATTTTAAAGGGGAATTGTAAGGGTTGAGTAAGGGATTGCACATTGGACTGTATACGAGTGAGTTAGAGTATGAACTAAGGGAAATTGGGTAGGGAACGCAGAAAGGGAATGAAGGAAGTTGTTAGATAGTGTGACTGAACCTGGAATTTGCCAAGACTGATGCACCGCCTAGCGGGCCCTAGTGTATCGCCAGGCGACAGTAAGACAACCAGAAGCATTCTGGGAAGTTTAGAGTGTGTTGGGTTCGGGTTGGAAGCAGTGATGACCTGGACATGAAATGATATTGAATAATTAAGTGAAAATGCCTCTCTTGGACCTCTCTAGAGTTGGTTAGTAAATTGTGAAGGATAAGAGATGGGATCTAATGAGTGGACTTAGAATCTATGAGTAGGTTGTATTGGGACTGAAGTATAAGGTATAACAGAGGTTAGTTAGGTATTGCTCATAAACCTAGCCAGTGGCTAGGATGGTTGACTTGGAGGAACTGATAACTTGTGCATGAGGGTCGCGTAGTATATTACAAGGCATAATTTATGTCTGTTGTGTGGGTAGGAATGGATTAAATATGATACTAACAGGTAATAGTGACACTAGTCATAAGCTAGTATGAGATGCAGAAGATTGTGAGATTAATGAGGGGGATTAATATTAAGTAAAACAATCATTGGTATAATGGGATAGAAGCACCGTGTAAGAGTAAGAACATTGGTGAAGCAATGACTTATGAGAGTTATATTCTGAAGATATGCGACTGTATAATAAAGGTTTTCAAAATGGCTGGAGTGCAGAAAAATTAGTACAACACGTTGTATTGGTGTGGCACCTGGCGGCGGGGTTCAGCCCGCCAGGCAATATCGATGGTTCAGAGAGCAACGTTCGCACATAGCGCCTGGCGGCAAAGAGCTTCCCGCCAGGCGATAGCTACAGTATCAGTGGGCTCCTGGAGTGCGTGCATCTGGCGGTGTGTGCCGTTCCGCCAGGCGGTGTTTGAAGTCATTGAGGATTTTGTGGCGCTACGCTCCTGACGGTACGTGTCACTCGCCAGGCAGTTTAGAAGTTGGCAATGCCTGGCGGTATGTGTCCCCTGCCAAGCGAATTTACGGCTGCAACCTTGGGTTGCTGAATCTACATGCGTGATCTACAAGGCTTTTGGTGATGCTTCAAAGGTGGGATTGCAGGTGTTCCTTGAGTTGAGCTCGAAACGTATCCCTTGAGTTAAGCTCGGGATAGGGGTTAAGCACGTAGCATTCATCGAGTTGAGCTCGGAATGGCATCCCTCGAGTTGAGCTCGGGATGGCAGATGAACACGAGGAACCCTTAAGTTAAGCTCGGGTTGACGAGTGTTGTCAGTGTGAGTGTGCTGGTTATGGCCAGTACAAATGGATCTAGAGAGATTGCCCTCCTTAGTAGTTAATTGACGAGTTTGGTAGTCTTAGGACGTTGCGAACTATGTTCATATTTAGGAACTCCACCTGACGTTACGGTGTTTGATCCGTAGCAATGGTTTCCCGCACGTGCTCTATCGGTTGTGGCCGATAGGTATGGCAGCAAGTCACCTTGGGGTAATCACTAAAAGAGGTAGAACATGAATGACCTGGTTGTGGCTAGGGGAGATGAAATCGATGGAGGGATTTTATTTGGCGGGTTGCATGAAATATATAAGTGTCTTAATATATATGTATATGAATATATTTGTATGCTTATTCTGTTAAGCTCACCCTATCTGCTTGTGTTTGGCGATGATCGTGTACGCGGTACACGTGAGCAGATGATGTTGATGCAGGTGGTAATGGTGATGCTTAGCCACGGAGCGGGGAAAAGCTTTGGAGTTTATATATTTTCATGTTTTATGATTTTGGCATAAGATGTAAAGTTTTATGAGATTGCCTAGCGAACACCCATAGGCTGCCAGACACCACATCAGTAGCGCAAATTTTTGCTAATTTTATGGCATCCATCAGATTATCCTTCAATCCTGCTTGCTTCCAAAGGCGAAAAAGCACATTCTCACAACAGAATCTTATTCTAATTTCCACACCATCCATAGTCCAATCATCCATATTATGAAATTGCCAAATCTTCTATTCAAACAAATGGAAATTGATCACCAATCCAGTATCTTAAAAATACAGGCACTCTACTTCTATTGCATTGTACTGATCCCAAATACCTCAAGTATCCCTTAAATTCCATTTATCCAAATCATGAGTGATACCTAACCCAATATTACATAATCGCTTTGTATCCAACTATACATATTTAAAGAACCATGTTTTCCAGAGCATAAGATTCCCCTTTGCATTAATCTTTTATCCCATTTTTAAATGACCATTTTAATATTAATTCACACCTACACATTACATAAACACACCATCATATCCTATCCCTTACTCATTCTAAACCACCCAAAATTCTAGAGTCTTATTTTTTTCCACATGAATTCATTAATACCCCAAAAACTCACCCATACGTTTAGTTTAGTCATAGGGCACAATGGTCAAACTAGCGCTACCGCCTGGCGGCATGTAATGCCCCGCCAGGCGACGTATCAAGTTCTGGGAATTTCTCAGATTCCTTCCCTGTGCAACAGACCCCAATTTTCCCTTACGTTGTCTCACCATTCGTTTATGCTGAATTCACGAGCAGCCCAGGTAGTACAAGGCACAACACATTACTACAATTATTGTCAACTATACACTGAAATTAGATTCATAATACCTCTCTTCCAAACTCTCTCATAATTCAAGGATTTCCCACTTATCCTTGCCTGAGGGATTCATCTCACAATCCAATTCCATTCAATTTATATTATTTACCCATAAAGTCAATAGAAAACCACAGAATTCCAAAAGTCGAAGGACCCATGTACCAAACAACATGAAAATGACACAGACAACGTTGTGCCGCCTGGCGGTAGTTCATTGCCGCCAGGCAGTTCATACACGAACCAAGAACACAGGTAAAAATTTATGAGTCGCCTGGCGGCATCTTCATGCCCGCCAAGCGATTTCTGGGCAAAAACCCAGAATTTCATGAAAAACTCGCAAATGAAAGGGAATTCATGCAACTTTGATTATAGCATATTACAATCTAACCAATACGAATAAAACATTGCAAGAATAACTCCCCTTACCTGTTAATCCTTGCTAAATTCGAAAACTCCAAGCTTATTTCGTGCTCCCCACAAGTGCTCCTTTGTTTCACCACCAAATTGACCCGAAACCCCTGCGTCTATGCTGATAATGGTTGCTTTGATCACTTCCTTTCCCAGTGCACTCACAATAGCAGTTTACACACTCTTACCACTGCTTTCTCACTCAATTATTAAAGTAATAATTCCTATTACTCTCTAAAACGAAAATTTGTATAAAGAAGGCTTAATGACTATTCATTAAGTCATTAACAAGGTGTTTACTCTGCCTCCTAGGCTGCCTCTCTTGGCAACTAGGGTTACTCTGCCATTTTATAAAAAAAATACTATTGTTGAAGCCTAGTTAAAGGTGTTAATTATCAGTAAGTGCATTGGTTCGACTGTAGCACAAGAATGTCGTATCAACAGGGATTTAGTTTGATAAAACAATAGTATATAATCTATTCAAGTTTGTAATGGAATAAATGATAAAGGTTTGAAATTTTGGAAACACGTTTGAATAAAGATAAGTGATGTTGATTAAGGTGTTGGAACTGAAACTTACCTTCTTTCATTCAATTGTACTACCCTTAATTTTCAATGAGTTAAGTCCTTTATTTTAGCTCTATTGGAAGTGCTCATAAATGTAATTTTAACTCCATTACTGTAGTATTAGACCCTAAGGATGTTAGACGCTAGGTGATTCTCACCCAGGTGGAAGAACATTTCCATTAACGAACAAGACTCTTTAAACAAACTAAGTCGTAAATCCATCCTTGATATCTACCAAGCATTAGGAAATTTGATTAAATCAAACACTAAACTAGTTCCCACTGCATATAGTACTGATGAAGTATGATGATTGACCAAGTCATCAAACCAATAAAAGCAAATCAAATAACCAACACATAAAACAAGAACATGATATATATATATATATATATATATATATATATATATATATATATATATTAAATCAAGTGCAATACAAAGAGTTTAGAGAAGTTACATTCAATCCCAACTAGGAAGAAGTTAGTTGCTCATAATGATCTTTGCAGCAAGTAAATGGAGAAGTTTTTCTCGTTCCATAGCTTCCTAAAGATGTTATGATATAAGCCTAAGATCTCTAGTGAGTTTCTCTCTAAATTGGTATACAAAATAAACATATAGAAAACATAGGTATGCTTTCTTTTCATAGAAAAAAGTAAGTGTTACTTTAACTCCAATCAAGTTGATCTGCTATGAGGTTTCCTCCTTAGGTGGGTTTGCTTCCATGCTTGAGCATTTAACTTAGTGATTAGCATTGAAGCTTTTCCTTCTCAAATGGGTTTTTTCTTTGTTGACATTCTTGAGCTTAGAGGTTTCTTCATGTGTGGCACATATTTTGAATCTTCAAAATCCAACTTTTGTTGCTTAGCGTCAATTATGGGGCTCAACACCAACTTCTAAATTTCCTTCATTTTATCTACAAAAATAGCACAATCAAATTCATTTCCACTTTTTATAACTTCTTTATTCCTCATTCTATAATTAAGGGCAAACAGGATTGTTTTACTAAGATTTATGTCAAATTCATACAAGATAAATATCTAAATGATATGTAATTTTACTTAAACTAGACACTTATCAACTACAATATATTATTAATAAAAGATTTAAACTATATAAAGGTTTCTAATACTGAAATTCATTTTTATAAAACTACCATCTCTTTAAACCTTCCCTCTAGAATCCATATCTTCCTTCTCTTTTTGATTTTGACTCCAAACTTCATATGTTTGAAGATTAAGAACCGTATGAGTGCTTTTGACGAAGATCTCTATGCAACATCTGAACAAAGAGTCTAATAGAGTAAGTTCTAGTTTTACCCTCTTTTAAGCATTTTAGCACATGGGTTGCATGTGAGTCTTAGAGCTATACATGTGATTCAAGGTTGCTCTTGGTGAATCTTTGTTACTCTATGATCATGATGTAATGTTTCTAACTCTTATTGGGGTTTTGATAGTTTGTCTTGGTTTTCTTGTGTGAATAGAGCTCTAGAGAGCACACTTGAAAGAAAAGACAATTTAACCAAGGTAAGGGAAGCTAATCTTAACCTTTGCACATCTGAATTCCATTGTTTGATTTCGTTGTTTGGTTCTCAATGTATTGATGGTTGAATTTGTATATTAGTTTGGATTGATCTCGATTGAATTAGGTGAGGAAATATATAATTGTGTGAAGTTGTATTGATTGATGAAAGGATATATGATGCTGTAAATTTAGGGTTTATCTATAGCACGGTATCCTTAGTTCAAATGGGGCATTTTTACCAAATTTGTGTTCTTTATGACTTGTTCATGGAAGGAAAACTCCCAATTGAGCTAAAGATACTACTAATTATGCAGATTTATGTGTATGCGTTATGTAGACTCGTTGGGCGACCCAATCGCTCGTTGAGCAAGTGCCAAAATTGATTATGGCAAAGAGTCAAGGGATACTTTCTCGTTGGGCGACCAATCCCTTCGCTGGACAAGTTGGGTTTTCTTGCTCTTAGGCATTTTGGAAAAATTAGGATTTCTGCTTCGTTAACCACTAGATTGAGTTGAAATTTTAACAATTGGTTCTTGACACATGAATTTTCACTTTAACTATGGAGGTCTTTGATATTAGTTTGTAGTTTGAAATTTCAGTCGCTTAAGATTGTTCTATTTTAGGTTTATCTTTTGTGAAGAGCATTTCTACTTGATGTGTTGGGGACTTGTTATGCATTTGTGGTTTTGGTTTGATCTTGGTATAAAAGAAAGATAGTATATTATGAATGATAGATGTGTGTGACTAGAAATGTAAAGCAAGCCAAAAAGATGAAATAATTTTTTTTAAATCTATCTATCTATGTGTGTGTGGGTGGGTGGTAGAGGTGTGTTTGTGGGGGGAAGGGGGGAAGGGTGAATGGGTCTAGGTTTGAATATAGTACAACTTAATTTTTGAAAGAACAATTTGAAAGAGATAGTCAAATTCCTCTCTTGGAGGAAAATATTAAAGCCTTAAAGAAAAGGGATGAAAAGGTCCAAAATAAGCTTGTCGCAATAAAAATCGGGATAGGACAACGAAACAAAAAAGAAACGAGTTTGAAAAAGAGATTGTTGAGTCGTCACCATAGTTTATTCTGGAAAACCATGAAGATAAAGCAAGTTTGCGAAAAACTGGAATTTTGGGTTCGAGAGTTGATTACGCGTAGGGAATTTGATAGCACCTTACAATGCCCGCCCGAGGGCGATACCTTTTACTAAACATGCAAAGTTGATGTGGTTTTCAAAATGTTAATTTTCCCTAAAAATAATAAGACAAAATATACAAAAGAAACAAAAATGTTTTGTTGGTTTTTGGGCCCGACAAATATTGACCTTGGTCCTATACGTATTCTCATTCAAAACAAGAAATTAGGGTTACATAGTTCTCTAAAAGATATTTGGAAAATTGTTTTTAAAATGATTTTGGATTTTAGGGAGATGAATCTAACAAGGATTGACCTTACTCCTATGTATCTCACAATGGAGAATCAAGGATCACGTAGTTCTTTGAAATTTTATATTTTTTGGTCTTTTTTAATTACTTGAAAATATGTGTCATATGATGAGAATGACTGGATAGACCAAAAATTAAAAGAGAAAATTATTTTCAATATTTTTGAAGATGAGTGTCACACGATGCAGATGATCGAACAAACACAAAAATATTTTTGAAAATATTTTTTGTTTTTCTCTATTTTTTATAATTTTTAAATGTTTTTTGTTGTTTTCTAGAAAAAAAAATACATCTGTATGAAAGGATGGAGCTTAATTAAAACAGGGGGCAAATATGGAATAAAATGCATGGGGGTGCAAGCATAAATCAGTGGAGAGAAAAGAAAAAGGCTGAAAATAAAATGAGAATTGCGAAAAACAAGCTGCAATCAAATAATGAGGAGCAATGGAAAAATGGTGCACGACATAAAAAGTAGGGGTGGAACGAGTAAACACAAACAGACCAAAAACAAAAATAAGGCCAACAGAAAACATGATGTGTTGAGTTAACAATTATGGGGGTGTACGAAGTTAAAACTAAACAAGTGTGGCATGAGTGTAAACACCAAAAAATGTGGTGTTTGAAAGCAGCAAAGTCCAACACTAAAATAACAAAGCAAGGGGAGTGGGAATAGCAGCAGGGGGTGCACAAACAAAATGGAAACAACCCAGATCAAATAAAAAGGGTGGCAGTACAAAGAATGGTCAGGGGGAAACCTAACCCTCTTCCTCTTCAAAATAGAAACCATGAGGGTTTCTTATTCCCCCTCTCACATGCGGAACAAACTAAAACTTGCACCATTCCGGTGAGACAAGGACACTAGTGACGACTCTGATCACCACTGGAAGTTTCACCTGTGGCAACACGTCTATTTCTTCCTTCTTCCCCAACGCACAAGACCTTTTCTCTGGTCATTGTCCACCAGAACACCACCTCCATCTTTAGTTCACCATGCCACCACGCTGGCTTGTCGGTAAAGCCAATCAATGTCGGAGACGTCGACATCCTTTGCGATACTCAACGACATCGTTTTCGCACACGCATCGAAACCTAACCCCAATAGATCATCACCACACTGAAACTAGCCAAACACGTCGTCAGCGACACTGGTGTCCATCATGGACCTTGACGACGAGAACTTAGAGACATGCGACCTTCACTCTTCCTACTTCCATGCGCGGCTCGAAATGCCTCCACGCGAACACCTAGGGCCACTACCATTAATATGCGTCCTTCGTTCAAAGCTCCGATTATATGTGGGTGATTGGGGAAGATGAGATTTGAATGTTTGGTGCTGGAGTGGGGTTCTGGTTCGGTGTTAACTTGAATTGCAGGAATGGGATTGTAATAGAATCAATGTATGGTTTTTCTTGATGATCAAGAATGAATGTGAATATACCTATTTAAAAATTAAGTTTATTCTTTAATTTCTATCAATATACCTATTTAAAAAACAAATTTAAGACTAAAAAATAATTTATCATAATATAATCAAAAGTTGAGAGACATAATTACTAAAAAAACTATGATAATCAAGTTACAATTAAAAATCGACTATGAAAAATCACATAGTACCTTGTTTATTCTTCTATATTAATAAAAAATAAATATACAAAAGGTCATAAGATAAAAAATAGTGTTACATGTTAAACAAAAACTTTACTATCAAGTGGGATAAAAAAAATTATTTATTTATTAATGGAAGAAAAGATATTAAAAAATAAGGACATAAATGATGAATTTCTGTCTAACTTATTTTTAGTAACAAAAAAAATAAATAAATACATATGAGAGAAGAATACAACATATGAGAAACTCAAAAGACAATGGAAAATAAAATAAAAAATATCTTAATAATTTTATTTCTTTATATATTTGATTTTATTTTTTATTATTGATTATTGTACTTTATAAAATAAATACAAAAATACTTAATTTAATTTTTATTAATTTTTTATATTATTTTATTTAATTTAAAAATATAGATACAATTTTAAAGAATAACAGAGGGGATGATGTGCGTACAGACGGAGGAGAATAGAGTGGTGAGGGGATGATGTTGATGATGGCAACAAAGATTGAGGGTGAGGTGGTGGAATGATGCATGACTGGTTGATGGTCCTTAATGGAGGTAAGGTGAGTCTTGAAGTTCAACGTGCTGGTTCTTTAGAGATGAAGGTATGAGATGGTGGAAAAGAGTGAAATGGGTTGAACGTGATGGGGATTCGTTTCGATTAAGCCAAAACATGGAGAGATAGCGACAATGCAAGCATACATAACAATATCGTGTGATACATTTGAATCATGTTTTTAACAGGTTAAATGCAATAAACACAAGACTATCATGTTCGTTCATGGTATTCTAGAATCATTCAAGGATCAAAGATATTGAAGGTGTAGTGCTTACCTTGGAGCATCCTTCACTTGTGCTAGTGCTTTGTGATTTTGGTTCTTGTTTTCCCCGTCTTTGGCTCCAAGTTTATGGTTTCGTTGTATTTCTCCTTATCACTTTGTTACTTCCTTCCCCCCTTTTGTTCCTCTCTTTCTAGATATACATTTGTAATCTTCAATTTTTTCTCCCCGAGAGTGTACTTAAAACTTGTGCTCTTATGATGCTTGGAAGTTGTTTCTCCCCTCCCCTTTTTTTATTCTTTTTAGATTGTTCCTCTTATTACCATGCCATCTTTTCATCTCATCTCATGCGTATTCTATGAAAGCTTTTGAAAATGAACAAAAGCAAGATGCAGGTTTTCTCTTGCCAGTCCACCACAATTACTGTCATGGTACAACTGTGATATAGTTTCAATGTTTGCTTTTTCATGCCATGACTCGTAAAAGGAGCACAAGAAAAGGCTAACAAATTTTCCTTGCATGAGAGAAGAAGGACTTACAGAACTCTAATTACGTTGACTTGATTTCCATTTTTTTACATATATATATATATATATATATATATATATATATATATATATATATATATATATATATATATAATAATAGAATAAAAACAAAACGAAATAAGTAAAAAAAAGAAATAAAATAAGATGAAAATTCAAATTAAAAAATAAAATAAGTTAAAATGAATATAAAATAGAATAAGATAATGATACTAATAATAATAATAATAATAATAATAATAATAATAATAATAATAATAAAAATAAAAGTCATAAAATAAAAGTAAAATGAAATAAAAACAAAAACAAGATAAATTAAAGTTGAAATAAGATAATAATAATAATAATAATAATAATAATAATAATAATAATAATAATAATAATAATAAAAATAAAAGTCATAAAATAAAAGTAAAATGAAATAAAAACAAAAACAAGATAAATTAAAGTTGAAATAAGATAAAAAGTAAAAATAGAAATATATATTTATATTTAATTTAATATTCACTTTTTTGTTTTTTTTCTAATTATTTTTTAATTAAATTTTTTATTTCTTATCCGAACGAAATTGTTAAAATTAAGCAGTGAAATGATTAGTGTTTGGACAAAAGCCAAGAGAGGCGATGAATTGGGTTATTAATAAAATAAAGAGAATAGGGAAGACAAAATTGCACAAGATATTTATATTGGTTCGGATCAAAAGGCCTCCGTCCAGTTGTTAATCTCTCAAAAATGAGATTAACTCGATCACTAAAATAAATCACAAATACAATCACATATAAGAAAGTTTAGGGTTTAAAAAACACCTTCCTTGAAATCTACAAAGGATGAACACCTCTCTTGAATCACACAAGAGATGAAGAACCACCTTCTTTAAATCACTTAAGGAATGAACACCTCTTTTGAATCACACAAAGGATGACTGGCTTCTCCTAACAATAGCAGCAACACTCAATCACTCAAGAACCCACTTGATGAAAGTTATCGTTCTACCCACACAAGGTTTTCAAAGTCTTCCCATAGAGAGTTCTCAAGTACTCAGATTTCTCTAACTTCTGTATTTTGAAATGAAAGCCTACCACTTTATTTATAGAAGCCTATTTAGAAATTAGGTTAAGAATATGAAAAGTAAAGTTACAACTGCCATAGATAATCGATTATCACTGATAATCGATTATCACATAAACTTTTTTGAAAATATTTTTCTCGTTGTGATATTCTATTATCAGGCAGTAAAATCTATTATCAGCCGGTGATAATCAATTAAAATAGAGATTTTTCTCAAAAATCAGTTTTAATTGAGATAATCGATTATTACTAAGAATAATCAATTATTCCAATGAGTTTTGCAAATAATTAAAATTTTCTTGGTGCTCTATTGCTTGGATTTTTCCTTTTAACTCTTGACATACTAATTTAACCATTTTAAATAACATACATATATTACAAGACCTAAACGACTAAACTCTTAAGTCTTCACTTAATCTCTAAAATTCAAGCTTCATGCATTCTTTAAGTCTTCAACATTTCTCCATAAGTCATCATCATCATAATCATCAAAACTCCTTATTGAAGAAAGATGTCCATCTTATTCTTTTTGTCAAAAGAAATTGGGTGTTGACAAAGCTCAAAAGTAGGAGTAATTATAGTAAGAGGTTTAGAAGTGGTGCTTCAATGTATGAGGAAGATGAAGGGCTAAGATTAGGGGACTATTATCAATAACATTCTCATATTAGGAGACAAAGAAGATGCCCTACCCCTAGAGAAGTTAGAGTTGGCTTGCCTTACTTTCAAGGCAAGGATGATGTTTATAGTTGTCAAAATGAGTTGGAATCTGCAAGCCAACCCGAGCCACCACGGGTTTGGGCCGGGTTGGGTTGAAATTTTCTTACAAATTTTAATACGAGTTAATTTTTTACCGACCCACCTAGAACCCAACTCACCCGGGTTGAACCCATGGTGTAAGACCCGTGATATGTTAGTGTTTTGTTGTTAATTGTGTGTTTTCGTACTATTGTGATATGCATAAAATTCTTATGAGTTTATGCTATGGAAAATTGAGTATGAATGATGGAAATTAAGGGTTTGGGTGTTATGACCATTGCTTTACAGATTTTTCAATTAAAGGTATGAATGTGGGTATTTTCGATATTGTACAGATGGTATGTGTCTCAACTTGGATTTTTTGGGAACCAAAATTGTGGCCAAGTTATGTTTATATGATTGTGTATAGTAACTCCAATGAATGGTATGTTTTGTTGTGCGAATGGGGCAAGGTTGGGTTAATTGAGTGCGTGATCAGAGTTGAAACCCTGCAAGTCTCGCCCAAGCGAGTCCATCTCGCCCAAGCGAGAGTTGTAGAGTCTCATTTTTTGTTCTGGTACCTGTAGCAGCACAGCCCAAAACAACCATTGCACTAGTCAGGGTGCCGACTGTGGAGGATTTCTTGCGCCACAAGCCAGCGGAGTTCACTAGTAAGGCCTCCCATGATGAAGCGGATGCATGGCTCCGCAAATGTGAGAAGATCTTCAAAGTGATGAACTGCGAAGATGAGCAGAAGCTGTTGTTCGCTACATACCTGCTGAATGAGGATGCTGAATATTGGTGGGCAGGCATGCAACAATAGATGGGGACTAGGGAAGAGCCAGTGTCTTGGGCAAATTTCAGGATTCGTTTCCTGGAGAAGTACTTTCCAGATATAGCAAGACAGGACAGGGAGGCTGAATTCCTGGCATTGTAGCAAGGAGACATGACAGTGGAGGAGTATGTTAACAAATTTGAGCACTTCGCGAGGTATTCCTCAAAAAACATCACCGAGGAGTGGAAATGTTTAAAGTTTGAGCGAGGACTCAGACATGAGCTGAAGAGGGTGGTAACACCTTTGAGAGAGAGAAGATTTCTTGTTTTGGTGGAACAGGCCAAGAGTGCGGAGCACCTTGAGAAGGGCCCTGGTCCCGTTGTAAGCAAACATCAGAAAAATGTTGTTGAGGCTAGGCAGATGAAAAGCCTTATAGCAGACCACAAACATCCCAGGGTCCCTCTTGCTACCAGTGTGGTGGACCCATCAAAAAGGAATTGTCCTCAGCTGGTAGGTGGAGTAGGAGGGTCAGGCGACCGTCGCAAGTGCTTTATAGGCGACAAACCGGGACACTTCGCCAACAATTGCCTAGAAAAAAAGAGTCCTGGCGCGAAGAAACCAACAGCATCGCCAGCAGAACGAGCTAGAGCAGCTGGCAGAGTCTTTGCCCTGACCACCACCGAGGCTACATAGTCGAGTAATCTTATTCTTGAACCTTGTCTATTGTTTGGTAAAGTAGTATTGGTGTTGTTTGATTCTGGAGCAACACATTCCTTTATTTCTGATGCATGTGTGACAAAACTGAGCTTGAAGAAACGTGACTTGGATTGTGAGTTGTTGGTTTCAACTTCATCTTCGGGTCAGGTGGCTACCAGTTCGGTCTGTGTAGGTTGTTTAATGAAAGTGGTAGGCCGCAGGTTCAAAGTGAATCTCATCTGCTTGCCAATGGAGGGCTTGGATGTAATTCTGGGAATGGATTGGTTGTTAGGTAATCACGTTGTTATTGATTGAGGACGACGCAGTGTGATTTTTCCAGAGACCTTGGGGCTAGAGTTGATATCAACTCAAAAGGCGATTGGAGAGGTTGAAGCTGGAGCTACTTGTTTCATGATAGTGGCTCATGGAGAGAAGAAGGGCACAGTTGAGCAGATCAGAAGCATACCAGTAGTTGATGAGTATGCTGATATCTTTCCAGACGATATTCCAGAATTGCCACCGAGTAGGCATGTGGATTTCTCTATTGATCTCATCCCTGGAGCGGGACCAATTTCTATGGCACCATACAGAATGGCACCAGCCGAGTTAGCTGAACTGAAGAAGTAGATTGAAGACCTGCTTGAAAAGAAGTTCATCAGACCAAGTGCGTCACCGTGGGGAGCACCGATATTGCTAGTGAAGAAAAAGGATGGCAATTCCAGATTGTGTGTTGACTATCGGCAATTGAATAAGCTGACCATAAAGAATAAGTACCCATTGCCGAGGATTGATGATTTATTAGATCAGCTGAAGGGAGCTGTGGTGTTCTCAAAGATTGATTTGAGCTCTGGGTATCATCAGATCTTGGTCAAGCCAGAGGATGTGCAGAAGACAGCTTTCAGGTCACGCTACGGGCATTATGAATATGTGGTGATGTCGTTTGGGGTGACGAATGCTCCTGCGATCTTCATGGATTACATGAACAAAATTTTCCTGCCGTACTTGGATCAGTTTGTCGTTGTGTTTATTGACGACATACTCATATATTCTGAGAGCCGGGAGGAACACACAGAGCATCTGAGAGTGGTATTGGAAATCCTTAGGGAGCATCAACTGTATGGGAAACTATCGAAGTGTGAATTTTGGCTCGAGGAGGTATAGTTCTTGGGTCATGTAATATCAGCCCAAGGGATAGCAGTGGATCCGGCCAAGATTGAAACGGTGGTGAAATGGGAGAGACCGTAGACCGTTACCGAGGTGAGGAGCTTCTTAAGTTTGGCAGGCTACTACAAGAGATTTGTGGAGGGTTTCTCCAAGAGGGTGAATCCATTAACTCAGCTCACTAGAAAGGATCATCCTTTCGCTTGGACTGATGAATGTGAAACTTGTTTTGAGGACATGAAGAGAAGGTTGACGACTTCACCGGTGTTAGTTATTCCAGATCCAACTAAGACGTTTGAGGTATATTGCGATGCCTCATATCAGGAGCTGGGTTGCGTGTTAATGCAAGAGAAACGGCCAGTCGCATATGCATCTCGTCAATTGAAGGTGCATGAGAAGAACTATCCTACGCATGATTTGGAACTAGCAGCAGTAGTCTTTGCCCTCAAGACTTGGAGGCATTATTTGTATGGAGCACAGTTTCAAGTATTCAGCGATCACAAGAGTCTGAAGTACTTGTTCAACCAGAAAGAGCTGAATATGAGGCAGAGGCGATGGATGAAGTACTTAAAGGATTTCAACTTTGAGTTGCTATACCATCCTGGTAAAGCTAATGTCGTAGCAGATGCCCTAAGTAGGAAGAGGATCCATGTGTCAGCCATGATGATTAAGGAGTTAGAGTTGATAGAGAGGTTACGAGACATGAATCTGGGATTGGATATGGGGGAAAGTCATATACGGTGCAGCATGTTGAGAATTACCAATGAGTTTTTAGATGAGGTTCGGGTGGAACAGGGAAAGGATCAAGAGCTGCAACAGATAATAGGTGAGCTGGGTACAGATAAGAGAAAAGATTTCAGGATGGGTAAAGACGGCATCCTGCGTTTTAGAGAGAGGGTGTGTGTGCCCATGAGTCGGGTATTGAGGAAGATGCTCTTGGATGAAGGGCATAAGAGTCGTCTTAGCATACATTTAGGTATGACTAAGATGTATAAAGACTTGAAGGCGACCTTCTAGTGGACTGACATGAAAACTAATGTGGCAGATTATGTAGCATCTTGTTTAGTGTGCCAGAAAGCGAAGATAGAGCATCAAAGGCCGGGTGGTACGTTGGAGCCTCTTGAGATTCCTCAGTGGAAATGGGACAACATTTCCATGGATTTTGTTACACATCTACCAAGGTCAGTGAGGGGGCATGATTCCATATGGGTAATAATGGATAGATTGACAGTGCGCACACTTTCTACCCATTAATCAGAAGATGTCTCTAGATAAACTGGCAGAGCTGTATGTCAGGGAGATAGTCAGATTGCATGGTGTGCCTGCGAGTATCATATCAGATAGAGATCCGAGATTTACATTGAGGTTCTGGCAGTCGTTGCAGAACACCTTGGGCACTCAATTAAGAATGAGCTCGTCATATCATCCTCAAACTGATGGTCAGTCTGAGAGAACCATACAGTCTCTGGAGGACTTATTGAGAACATGTGTTCTGGATCACCTCGGGACGTGGAGTGATGTGCTACCGTTGGTGGAGTTCACTTATAATAATAGCTACCATTCCAGCATTGGGATGACACCTTACGAGGCCTTGTATGGTAGGAGATGTCAGACACCTTTGTGTTGGCATCAGGATGGAGAGTCTGTGGTACTTGGTCCAGAGTTCTTACAACAGACTACTAAGAAGGTAAGGGTAATACAAGATCGGATGCGTGCAACTCAGAGTCGGTAGAAATCCTACACAGATAAGAGGAGGAGGCCACTCGAGTTTGAGGCTGGTGACCATGTGTTCCTCAGGGTTACACCTACAGCAGGTATTGGGAGAGCGTTGAAGTCGAGGAAGTTGACTCCTCGATTCATCGGTCCATATCAGATTACTAGGCGAATTGGACCAGTGGCGTACGAGATTGCATTGCCACCTCACTTGGCAAACCTGTACAATGTTTTCCACTATCACAGTTGAGGAAGTACGTGGTGGATCCTACTCATGTGCTGGAGCAGGATGATGTTCAGGTGCGTGAGAATCTGACTTTGGGAATTGGACCGGTGAGGATTCTAGATTCTTAAGTCAAACAACTCAGAGGGAAGGAGATTCGGACTGTGAAGGTTCTCTGGGACGAGGTAACCCAGGAGATGACTTGGGAGATGGAGGATCTCATGAGGAAGTCTTATCCTCACCTCTTTGCTGGTAAGTCCTATTTTCGAGGACGAAAACTTTTAAAGGTGGGGGAATTGTAAGACCCGTAAAAATTAATTAATTAATTAATTAAGGCAGGTAGAAAGCGCCTTTATGGCATTAATTATTGGTTCATTGATGTGGAAAAGTACTAGCTCAAGTGGTTGAGAGTACTTTGAATGTGTGAGAGGACTTGGGTTCGAGTCCTATGTATGCCAATATTCTATTGTTGTTTTATTATTGATTTTTAATAATATGTATAGGTATGAAATTGGCATTGTGAGCTTATCATGATTGGAATGTATCATTAACATGAATTGGTTGAATTGGTTATGCACTTGAGGGATGACTAAATGGTCATGGGTTCAAACTTGGTTGGGAATGAAATTGGAACCTTATTTTTTTATAATGTAGTTTTGGAGGGAATGTGAGAGGGCAACAGAAAAGGGGAAGCCAAAGGGGGCTGGAAAACATCCTATAATGACCCTAAATGAGAATTAAACACACTAAAAGCCCAATTTCATTTTATTTTTAAAACCCATCTTAAAGACACCTTTAAAAGCCAAAATTTAGGTAAAGGGAAGGGTTTTGGCAGTGTGGTGAACTGGTATAGAGAGGAGCACGGGATTGAGAGGGTGAGTTGAGTTTTGGGTGTGCAAGGGCTGAAGCAAGAAGGAGATTGTGAATCAAGGGTCTTGTCTTTCTCAATTTTGATCACTAATTCTAGGTTAGGGGAGCTCTTATTGGTGTTTTGTTGTTAATTGTGTATTTTCGTACTGTTGTGATATGCATAAAATTCTGATGAGTTTATGCTATGGAAAATTGAGTATGAATGATGGAAATTAAGGGTTTGGGTGTTGTGACCATTGCTTTACAGATTTTTCAATTACAGGTATGAATGTGGGTATTTTCTATACTGTACAAATGGTTTGTGTCTCAACTTGGATTTTTTGGGAACCAAAATTGTGGCTAAGTTATGTTTATATGATTGTGTATAGTATCTCCACTGAATGGTATGTTTTGTTGTGCGAATGGGGCAAGGTTGGGTGAATTGAGTGCGTGATCAGAGTTGAAACCTTGCAAGTCTCGCCCAAGCGAGTCCATCTCGCCTAAGCGAGAGTTGCAGAGTCTCATTTTTTGTTCTGGTACGCGTATCTCGCCTAGGCGACTCTGGACGGGGTTGAGCGACTTGGTCTCTCTCTCAGGCGAGAGACACTCACCCAAGCGAGGTCGCAAGGAAACCTGGGAGTTTTGAGCGCGATATCTCGCCCAGGCAAGAGGTTTTGAGTTCTGAGCGATGGACACTCTCGCCTAGGCGAGAGTGGCTCGCCTAGGCGAGAGTGGCTCGCCTAGGCGAGAGTGGCTCGCCTAAGTGAGTTATCGAAGTGTATTCATGTTTGTTTTGTCGAATACTCGTCTAGGCGAGGTTTGTTTGTTGTTTTGGGCGAAGGTGTGACTCGCCCAAGCGAGATGATGTGTTGATGCTACTATTATAAGCTCGCTCAGGCGAGGTGAGTTATCCCAAGCGAGACTGAGGGCTTAGCTTGGGCGAGAGTCCCTAGCTTAAGTGAGTTTATGCAAAATTCCATGTTTATGTGTGCTTGTGTGTGTGATTTGGCTGCTTTATCCTTAGTATAGGATGTATATCCATGTGGCGTGGTGTTTGGGCTTGAAGGACTAAGTCCAATAGGGGTTTGGGATGTGCTTGGTGGTTGGACACATGATGGGCATGGAACTGGTTGAGTTCCCGTCGGCTACTAATGGGCGAGGAGTCCTTAGTATGGTGATTACATGTGTCGGGCGCACGATGGGCAAGGAACTGTTATGTTCTCGTCGACTACTATTGGGCGAAGAGTCCTTAGTATGGTGATTGCATGCGTGCCAAAGTCCAAGTTGAGGAGACTTCGATGTTTTACTACAGACGAGGAGTCTGTAGGGCAGGACTATGAGCGGGATAAGCTCATAGGGTCGGACCACGAATGAGTTAGTTTCGTGGGTGTACAGTGAAGTCCCAAGACCTAGTTCATGCATATGACTCATGAAGGACTATGAGGTCATTGTTGGGTAATTTGATAATGAGACATTTAATTATGTTATTTTGGGATGGGTGGCATATTTATCTCATGTATTTTGTTTGATTATTGTGCATAGCTCACCCTTTCTCTATGTGTGTGGCGATGATCAGATGATTCGTTATCTGGGAGTAGATGATTTGACAGGTGGGCCAGGAGATGCATAGACTCGGAGCGAGGGATGGCTTGGGGATTTTTGTATATATGTTTATTATTTTGGTTTTGAGATAATTTTGTAATCTTTTCGGAGCCATTTGAATTTTATTTCAGTTTTATAAATGATGGACTCCGGTATTCATTACATTGTATTACAGTTTTAAATTTCCCGTGTTTTTGGGAAATGGTTTTATATTAAATGCGGTCTTATTTTATTATGGAATTTATTTATTAAATATTAGTATTATTCCTTAGGGATGTTACACATTGTAAGCTGAATTGGCTCACCAACCCACAAATAAAAGTTCGTACAAGTATATTTTTATTATGTTGGACTTTGCATTTGGGTCAGGTTAGATTGTTTTTTGTAGCCAACACATTGGTATTTTTGTGATTTTGGTTTGTAGTTGGAGTTTAACATCCTTTTGTATTGCATTTGGATTCTATTGAAGTTTATTTAGATTTTAATCATAATCATAATTTAGTTTTTTTAAGATTGAAGAAAAATAATGTATTTTTTTTAATTAAGTGAGCCAGTGAGCCAACCTGTTTAACCCACCAACCCGATGTGGGTCAGACTGGGTTCAAATTTTTTTGGCTCACTAATATGTGAGCCGAATTGAGTTAGCTCACTAAGTGGCCAACCCGTGGTAGGTCGAGTTGGGTCAGGCCAGGCCAACTTACCCGTTTTGACAACTTTAATGATGTTGAAGCTTATTTGGATTGGGAGATGAAGGTTGAACAATTATATGTTTGCCCTTAAGTCGGTGAAGAGAGGAAAGTGCCTCTAGCAACCCTTTGCTTTCAAAGGTATGCAATGTGTTGGTGGACTATAGTCCAAGATAGGCTTATAAGTAATGGGCCTCCAATTGAATATTAGAATGATTTGAAGTTAGTCTTTAGGAGAAGACATATTCCTTCCTATTTCAATAGAGAGCTTATGAACAAGCTCGAAAGACACCAACAAATGAACATGTTTGTAGAAGAATATAGGCAAAAAAGGGAGTTATTTGTGATGAGGACGTGAATACTTAAAATGTTATTTATTTGTTATATAACTATCTATTAAAGACTAATTAATATTGTAAATAATTGAATTTTAGATTATTAAAAAATTAATTAAAATATAAGTAAATGTAATATATATATAAATATATTTATTAAACTCTTGTTAATATATTTCTTTTAAAAAAACAATGAATAAATATTATAAAATATTAATAAAACTAATAATAGCATATATTGTTAATTAAAGTATAAAATAAATGAAAACTTAAATGTATTTCTATTGTAATTTTGATAGTATAAAACAAATACTAAAAAAATTATATTTTGATTAATGTTACGTTTTGAATAAATATTTATATATAGTTATATTATTTAGAAAAAAATGGTGAATAGAGATTATAATTATACATTTAAACATTAATGGTATAAATATATATCTTATTATTTATTTTATGATTATGTACATACTTTAATTAATGCTTTTGAAAGAATTAAAATTTATATTATTAAATAATTAAATTATATATTATTAAAAAATTGAACTGTATATTATTAAGAAAACTAGTCTTTGACCCGTGCTTGGGTTATTATTTTTTTTCATAAAATAATAATATAATTACTATTATATTTATGTAAATAAATTTAAAAAATATATATTTAACTATTAAAAATATTGATAATATTTATAAATTATAGAATTAAGAGATTAAAAATTTATTTATCAAAAATATTTAGTATAATAATATTTTTATGATTAAAAAAACACTTATAATAATAATAACATCATCAAAATAATAATAATAAAAACAATAATAATATAATAATAAACTAATGATAATATTAATAATGTTTATACCAAAATAATTAATGTTAATATTAATATTAATGTTAATGTTAACGATAATAATTTATAATTATATGTAAAAAGATACATATATTTGTTTTCTTTTGTTTTTACAAATTTTTCCTAATAATTACTTTTTTAATTTAAATAATTATTTCGATGTAAAGATAACAACAAAACAAATTAAAAGTGCAAGTAATTGAAGTATGATCTTATAATAAACAAAAATAAAATATGTGTTTAACTATTATAATAATAATAATATAATATTTTGTATGATGATAAAAATAATAAAAATACAATACAACTAATAATAGTAATGATAAAAAAAATTAATACCATTATAATAATATCTCATGATAAATAATAACATCACTATAATAATAATAATAATAACAATAATAATAATAATACAACAACTACATATAATAATATTTTGGGCATACACAATAATACTAATAATAATAATATCACAATAATAATACGTGATAAATAATAATATCACTATAATAATAATAATAATAATAATAATAATAATAATAATAATAATAATAATACAACAGTTACCTATAATAATATTCTGTGCATACGCAATAATACTAATAATAACAATAATACTACTATAATAATATCCCATGATAAAAATAATAATACAATAACCACATATATATAAGGAGATACACTACATATATGTATGGAGATACACATCTTTAATGTTCTCTTTTGTTTTTAGAATTTTATCCTCTTAATTAATATCTTTTAAATTTAAATAATTATTTATAATAAAAAAAGTTATTTTTCAATTTTATTATTTTACTTATTTTATAACTACGTATTGAATTCAAGTTATTACTCAAATATAAAGATAAATAAAATAATTGCAATTAATTGAAATAAAATGGGTAGTAAATATATTAATATAAATGAAATAATAATAATAATAATAATAATAATAATAATAATAAGATTAATATATTATTTGAAATAAGACCGGTAGTAAATATAATCATAATAATATAATATTAATTATAATAATAAATATATTAATATTATTAATAACATTAATAACAATAAGAATAATATTAATAATATTTATTATTATAATTATATTAAATATAACAATCAAAATAAAAATTATAATAATATTATTAATAATATTCACAATAATTACAATGTATTATTATTAAACAATAATTATAAATATAATAATAATATTAGTATTAATATTAAAGATAATAATAAGAATAATATTGATAATAATTATTATAATAATATTCGTAATAATAATATTAATAATAGTTTAGTAAATACACTTCACAATTACTAAAAAGAAACATGATTAATTATTAAATACATATTAATAAAACAGAGAGTTTAATTTGAAAAATTACTAAAAAAAGAAACATGATTAACTATTAAATACATATTAGTAAAAAGCAGTGAATTTAAAAAAAAAATAAATGTAAATTTTATTAATTAATTTGAAGATAATTTGAAGAATGAATTTAAAATAAAATAAAATAAATAAAATACAGAATAAATCATTTTCCTTTATTTGATATACATACATACATTAAATGTAAGTTACATATTAAAACTTTATATATTAAATATGAATCACGTATTACAACTTCCACAGACTAAATTAAATGCATTAAAATCATATTCAATTAAAGTTGAAAATCTAGAAAATAAGAAATTGTATATACGAAATCATTTGGAATTTGAATTATGGAAAAAATAATGTTTCCTAACATTAATTTCAAGTCCAGCCTCTGTTATAAATATTCAAACGATCTTTCTCTATTTACACAAATAAGGTTTTAAATTTCATCATCCGATATGTCAAAGGTTTGGTTCAAAATCGCTTTTTTGTTCGCCATCATTTTTGCTATGGAAGCCACTCATGGTGTGTATTTATTTTATGTTTATCTCTTCCATGTTACATGTAATATTTTCCTCATATATTCTTATATTAAAATCATATAAAATATTTTTTGTAGGTCTTTCATTCTCAAGGATAGAAATAGAGAAAGGTGGAGTGGTAGACTCATCTCAATGTTTTACCAATCAAGATTGCATTCCTTATAGTCCCTTTATGAGTTGCAAGGGATCAAATGCGATTTGCAAAGATGGTGCTTGTGTTTGTGGATGAAAAATTATGCAATATCAAAAATATAGAGTGTGATATTCATCATCTCAATGTTTCACATCCCACAACTATTGTGTATGAATAAAAGTGCCGAAAAGGCATTCATTGAATTTAACTATGGTGTGGGACAACTAAATAACATCATTGACTTAATGGGTAAACCAAATACAACAAAGCATATCATATTATCTCAAAGTGCAACCAATCACAGAAGAATAATCTTGATCCTAGAAGCTGGATGCATGATTATTCCACCTAGAAACATAGCACCCAACACCTATAGTCACTTTCTCACCATAGCTTTCTAAATATTGTAATGTAAAAAGTATTGGTTAGAGATGGTTTACCAAAGCATCATATAACCAATTTAGCAGAAGATTAGTTGATTTGGAACTTGGCATAAACAATTGTAACAAAGAAAAAACATAAGCATAACAATGTAGAGAAATCAGGATTTTAATCAATTATAAAAATATTCTAATCGATTAGTTTGTGCAAGAACATGAAAAATGCACATTTTATGTGAAGCAAGTTATGTTTTGTTTCTTTTGAGAGAAGAAAAACTCAAAAGACAATTGGAGAGAAAATAAAAAATATCTTAATAATTTTGACTATGAACCATTATATCCTTAAAAAAATAAAAATAAATTATAAACTAAATATCTCCGTAGCCCGCACCCCAATAATGAAATTCGGTACTCCGGTTTTTGAAAGTCGGTAACACCAGTTTCTGAAAACCGGTAACACCAGTTTCTGAAAGCCGGTAACACCGGATTCTGAAAGCCGGTAACACCGGATTCTGAAAGCTAGTAACACCAGATTATGAAAGCCGGTAACACAGGTTTCTAAAGTCGATAACACCAGATTCTGAAAGCCGGTAAATTTATGATTATCCTATGATGTTTCTTCCAAATTAAGTTTTACCCAAATTAGTATGAATCCTAATTATGGTTTTAGGTAATGTTTTATCAAATTAGCATGAACCTTACTTATATTTTTACCCAAATTAGTACAACCTTAAATTATGAAATTTAAAGGTTGTTGTGTTTTATGCTGAAATGGTAAAATTTATGGATATATCTTGGGTTGCATTACAAGTTCTACTACACATAATGAATTAGTTGGATAACTTTGATTTGGAATAGAAATTAGAATACCTCTGTTGCATGAATTCAATGATTTAGAAATATTACAAATTAAAAAGTGCATACGTAAATCACTCTATGAAAATGGTTTAAGTAAAGAAAATGAAGATTTTTTTATTTAACTAGAAAATTAATTTATATATAAAAAATTAAATTTGACACCTCTAAAATTTTTATTCATGTTTCGCTACTGTTCGTATCTTGAAAATCGATAAAATCGGACTCTGAAAGTCGGTAATATCGGTTTCTGAACGTCGGTAACACCAAGTTCTAAAAGTCGGTAACACTAGGTTCTAAAAGTTGGTAACTTCGATTTCTGAAAGCCGGTAACTACAAACCAAAAGGGTCACAGTGGAATTATAAAAAAGTTGGAGGTGTAGGAAGAAAAACTGGGGGTGCAGGAAGAAAAACCCAAAACATGATGTGTTGAGGTAACAATTATGGGGTTGTACGAAGTTAAACTAAACAAGTGTGGCGTGAGTGTAAACAGCAAAAAACGTGGTGTTTGCAAGCAACAAAGTCCAACACTAAAATAACAAAGGGTGGCAGCACAAATAATGGTCAGGGGCAACCCTAACCCCCTTCCTCTTCAAAATAGAAACCACAAGGGTTTCTTGTTCCCCCTCTCACGTGCGGAACAAACCAAAACTTGCACCATTTCGGCGGGATAGGGACGCCAACGACAATGTCGATCACCACTAGAAGTTTCACCCGTGGAGCAACACGTCTATTTCTTCCTTCTTCCCCAACGCACGAGACCTTTTCTCTCATCATTGTCCACCAAAACACCACCTCTATCTTTACTTCACAATGCTACCACGCTGGCTTGTCGGCAATGCCAATCAATGTCGAAGACGTTGACATCCTTTGCTATACTCAATGACATCGTTCTCGCACACGCATCGAAACCTAACCCCAAGAGATCACCACCTCGTCGCAACTAGCCAAAGACGTCGTCAACGACACTAGTGTCCATCATTGACCTTGACAACGAGAGCCTAGAGACATGCGACCTTCACTCTTCCTCCTCCCAAGCGCGGCTCGAACTGCCACCACGCGAACACCTAGGGCCACTACCATTAGTGCAAGTCCTTTGTTCCAAGCTCCGATTAGATGTGGGTGATTGGGGAAGATGAGATTTGAATGTTTGGTGCTGGAATGGGGTTTTGGTTTGATGTTAACTTGAATTGCAGAAATGGGATTGTAATAGAATCAATGGATGGTTTTTATTGATGATGAAGAATGAATATGCATATACCTATTTAAAAAATAAGTTTATTTTTTTGTTTTTCATCAATATAAAAATTTAAAAAATAAGTTTGAGACTAAAAATTAATTTATCATAATATAATCAAAAGTTGAAGACATAATTACTAAAAAAAACTATGATAATCAAGTTACAATTAAAAATCAACTATGAAAAATCACATAATACATTGTTTCTTCTTCTATATTAATAAAAAAATATACAAAAAGTCATGAGATAAAAAAATAATGCTAATTGTTAAACAAATAGTTCACTATCAAGTGAGACAAGAGAAAGTTAAATTTTATTTATTTATTTATTAATGTAAGAGAAGATATGAAAAAATAAGGACAAAAATAATGAGTTTCTGTCTAATTTTTTTTTTTAGCAACAAAAAATAAAAAAAATAAATACTTATGAGAGAAGAATATTTTGTTTCTTTATGAACACCCGTAGGCCGCGAGGCGCCACACAAGTAGCACAAATTTTTGCTAATTTTATGGCACCCATAGGGATTCATCTCACAATCCAATTCCATTCAATTTATATTATTTACTCATAAAGTCAATAGAAAATCGCAAAAAGGAAGTTAAATTTGTTCTTAGCAAGATTTGAACACACAACCACTCAATTACAAAGCTAATACATAACCATTTCAACCAATACCTATTTCCTGATAATTCCTATAATTTTACGATTACATGATCACTAATCACATTCAAGTATAACAAAAAGAAATGCACCATTTAAAAAACATACAATTGGCATACATAGGACTCAAACCCAAGTTCTCTTACATAATTAAGTACTCTCAACCATTTAAGCTAGTACTATTCCACATCCACATCACAACAATTTGCATTAAATGACATAAAGGCTCCTACTACCCACATTTATTAAATATTTATTTATTTAATTATTTAAATTTCTTGGGTCTTACAGTAGTGGCAAAGGCATGTGATTCATTATTTTTTGCATTCTTTTCTCTCCATTTTTATCCATGGTTTTTATCATGTCCAAAGGGGGAGAAAGGTTTTGTTGTTGTATGTAGGTTTAACGATCATAAAGAAAGGAAGATTGTTCTTAGTGTGTCAAAGGATATTAAGTTGTTGTTTTTTATGATGTTCATATGCAAAAAAAGGTTTAGAATAGGTAGATTTTAATAGGATATAAATATGTGTCTACATATGTTCTAAGTAAAGCTAGATAATCCTTAAAATCAATTTAATCACAACATAATTAATTAGAAACAATTATGACGTGAACTAGATCATTTATTATTATTATTATTAGTAGTAGTAGTAGTAGTAGTAGTAGTAGTAGTAGTAGTAGTAGTAGTAGTAGTAGTAGTAGTAGTAGTAGTAGTGGTAGTAGTGGTAGTAGTGGTAGTAGTGGTAGTAGTGGTAGTAGTGGTAGTAGTGGTAGTAGTGGTGGTAGTGGTGGTAGTGGTGGTAGTGGTGGTAGTGGTGGTAGTGGTGGTAGTGGTGGTAGTAGTGGTAGTAGTGGTGGTAGTAGAGTGGTAGTAGTGGTGGTAGTAGAGTGGTAGTAGTGGTAGTAGTAGAGTGGTAGTAGTGGTAGTAGTGGTAGTAGTGGTAGTAGTGGTAGTAGTGGTAGTAGTGGTAGTAGTGGTAGTAGTGGTAGTGGTAGTAGTGGTAGTAGTAGTAGTGGTAGTAGTGGTAGTAGTAGT